>OGKL01000313.1_pt1 | contig 13986 bp, 10 predicted proteins | sample 1572471 | NCBI WGS metagenome assembly OGKL01 (sample SAMEA2582156, study PRJEB24529) | metagenome | biome: Human gut stool | place: China | collected 2011
CTGCGACCACCTGTTCCCAAAACAGGAGCGCTACCGGGCTGCGCTACACCCCGCTCATTCATCTCTACGATACCTTTTAAGCATTGCTTTAAGCATCATTTCTGAATTGCGAGTGCAAAGGTACTACATTTTTTCGATTCCACCAAATTTTTCCCTAACTTTTTTCAAAAAAATATGCATTTAAATGCAAAATCCCTGAAAACCGGGCACAAAATAAGGGCAACCCCTATCCGGAATTGCCCTTATACCTTATTATATATATAGTAGCGGCAAAGAACCGCAACCATACTTGCTAAACTTTTAAATCAGAAATCTGATTTTACTTGATGATTCCCTCTTCTACGAAAATCTTCTTCAAGATCTGGACAGCCTGCTCAACCTGCTCTCTTGTGTGAGTAGCCATGAGAGCGAAACGTACCAATGTATCCTGAGGAGCACAAGCTGGAGGAATAACAGGGTTGATGAACACACCTGCATCGTAAGCCATCTTGGTAACAACGAATGTCTTCTCAGCATCGCGCACGTAGAGAGGAATGATAGGACTCTCTGTCTCGCCAATCTCGAAACCTTCCTCGCGGAAACGCTTCAAGGCATAGTTGGTTACATCCCAAAGATTCTCGAAACGCTCAGGCTCATTCTGAATGATGTGGAGAGCCTCGAGAGCTGCTGCTGTGGCAGCTGGAGTGTTAGAGGCGCTGAAGATGTAAGTACGGCAGTTGTGACGGAGGAAGTTGATTGTATCCTTGTCTGATGCGATGAAACCACCGATAGAAGCCAGACTCTTAGAGAATGTACCCATGATAAGGTCTACCTCGTCGGTCAGACCGAAGTGGTCGCAAACACCACGTCCCTGCTTGCCGAATACGCCAAGACCATGAGCCTCGTCTACCATGATAGAGCAGTTGTACTTATGCTTGAGCTTAACGATTTCAGGCAAGTTAGCCAGGTCGCCCTCCATAGAGAACACACCATCAACAACGATGAGCTTGATAGCCTCCTGAGGGAGCTTAGAGAGCACGCGCTCCAAATCTTCCATATCGTTGTGCTTGTAGTGGAGCTGGGTAGCGAATGAGAGGCGGCGGCCATCTACGATACTTGCGTGGTCGCGGTCATCGCAGATAATATAGTCGTTACGACCTACTACGCAAGCCAAGACACCCTGGTTAACAGAGAATCCTGTAGAGAAACACAAAGTTTCATCCTTGCCCATAAACTCAGCAAGCTCCTTTTCGAGCTGCACGTGCAAATCGAGCGTACCATTGAGGAAACGGCTTCCTGCACAACCAGAACCATACTTGTCGAGCGCAGCCTTAGCTGCATCAATAACACGCTGGTCGTTAGTCAAACCCTGATAAGCATTAGAACCGAACATCAGAATCTTATGACCATCGATGTCGGTTACCTCTGTCATCTGCTTACTTGTGATCTCGCGGAAATATGGATACACACCGGCAGCCATATACTTCTGAGGTTCACGATAATTCTTGTATCTTTCTTGTAATTGTCCCATTATTAATAGGTGTACTTTATTATCTTTTTTTATACTTTTCTAACTTTCAGGGTGCAAAGATACAAAAAAGAACTCAATAAACGGCTTTTTTTATAAGAAAGTTTACTTTTATAGTTTTTTTAATCGATATTTCTTGTTATTTTGGGTATTTTTATTACTTTTGTAGCCTAAATTTTACAAACTCTTGACTATATAATGAAGAAAAAGATACTTTTCATCATGAATCCGATTTCAGGAACAGCCAGCAAGGCGGCAGTTCCCAGTCTGATAGATTCTGGTTTGGACAAAGAGCTTTTTGAGTACGAGATAAGAATGACTGAAAGAGCTGGGCACGCTTCGGAAATTGCTACCGAAGCGAAGAACAACCATGTAGATGTGGTTGTGGCGGTTGGTGGTGACGGAACCGTCAACGAGGTGGCCCGCTCACTGGTTCACTCCGATACTGCCCTCGGCATTCTGCCTTGCGGTTCGGGCAACGGACTGGCGAGACATCTGCTGCTCCCGATGAACCTGAAGAAATGCATAGAGGTCATCAACCAATGCCAGATTAGAGATCTGGATTATGGTGTCATCAACGACCACCCGTTCTTCTGCACCTGCGGCATGGGCTTTGACGCTTTCGTCAGCATGAAGTTTGCCGAGAGCGGCAAGCGTGGTCCTATCACTTATGCTGAAAATATCCTGCGCGAGGGATTGAAGTATAAGCCTGAGACTTACACGCTGGAGGACGAGACGGGCACCAAGCAGTATAAGGCGTTCCTCATTTCCTGTGCCAACGCATCTCAGTATGGCAACAATGCCTATATTGCCCCTCAAGCATCCATGAGCGACGGTTTGATGGATGTCGTCATCATGGAACCATTCGATGTTATCGAGGCGCCTCAGGTAAGTTTCGACATGTTCAACAAGACGTTGGACAAGAATTCGAAGATCAAGTCATTCCGCTGCAAGAAGCTCCATATCACCCGCAGTCAGCCAGGCGTAATCCATTATGATGGCGACCCTGTGATGACGGGTGCAGAGATTGATGTTCACCTGGAAGAAAAGGGAATCAAGATGCTGGTGAACCCATTTGCCAACAAGAACGATCGCAAGCCGAACATGTTTCAGTCTGCCTTTGCCGATTTCTTCAACGACATCAATGCCGTGCGCGATGATATTCATAAAGACATCCAGCGCCAGAGCAAAAGAGTAGAAGCTATCAGCAAACTGGTACAGAAGAAGCTGAACCTTTGAGGGAATGTTGAGTGTTGAATGTTGAGTGTTGAATTTAGAGGGAGTGTTCATTCAACATTCAACACTCAACATTCAACATTCCTCAAAGGTAGAATTCTTCCGTTATTTTCCTATACCATTCCGAGCGGTTTCCCTGCGAATCCATCATTGTTTCAACATGCTCTTCATAAGGCGAAATGCGATGCTTGGCGAAACTCAGCATAAAGCGCTTTGGCTGCTTGCGCTCTACCGTCTTTACACCACACTTCCGTATAAGATAAAAACCTAATATACAAGACTCTGCAACAAACTGCTCCACTACTTCTACGGGAACAATTGCAGAGAAAATACCGTCATCAGAAAGCAGCCGTTTTACACCCGCAAACAAATCGCGGAACGGAAGACTGTCCGTATGTCTCGCCATCGTCCTCTTACTGTCCGGATTTTTCAAGCTATCTACAAAGAACGGAGGATTGCTCACTATCGCATCAAAAACACCGGCATCCTTCAAACCTTCAGCAGTCTCCAAAGCCTCAGCAGCTTTCGAAGCTCCCCCGAAATCCTGCAGTCTGCAGCATTCTATTTCCACCCTGTCGCGAAACGGACTTGCCATCACATTCTCCCTCGCCTGTCCGCAGGCATCAGCATCCATATCAATCCCTACGACCTCAGCTTCAGGAAAACGCTGCGCCATCATGAGCGAAATCAGTCCCGTTCCGGAACCAATGTCCAGAATCCGCCTGCCACCTTGCGCCCATGCACCCAGCAAAACACCGTCAGTTCCCACTTTCATGGCACAACGGTCTTGCTCTATCTCAAACTGTTTAAATCGAAAATTACCCATAAATTCTTCTGTCTCTTTACAGAAGAAAACGAATGCGCCGCCGATTTATTTTATCGCAAGCAGCAGAAATTGCCACTTCCACCTGCAAAAGCAGCTACTTACATCTATAAAAACGGGTACTAATATATAGAAAAAGCAATTTTATTATTAAATAATCTATCATCTTCCACGATATTTCATAAAAAATGAGTACCTTTGCACGGAAAATAGAAATCATAACAAAATGGATAATAGAAGAACAAGTACCCGAATACAAATGATTGCAGATTACGAGGGCGACCCGAAAACCCTGATCGAAGACCAGGAAGAAGGCTTGTACCCTACCCTCTGCATGCGAGATATTGTAGTTTTCCCTACCAACATGACCCCTATCGTTGTGGGCAGAAAGGAAAGTCTGAATCTCGTCCGGATGCTGGAAAAGAAACCAGACACCATATTCTGCGTATTCTGTCAGAAGAACAAAGACACAGAATCGCCCTACGAAGAAGACCTCTACCCTGTAGGTGTCTTCGCCAAACTCATCAAGGTGATTAAGATGCCTGGCACAGAGCAGATGAGCATCATCATCCAGGGTCTGGGCAGATGTCAGATGAAACATCTCGTTCAAAAAGAGCCTTACACAGTAATTGACGTAAAAAGTCTTCCGGAGAAATGGCCTGACGAGAACAACGATGAACTCTTCAGAATGCTCTACGAGAACTTCCATTACGAAGCGACAGACTATATCAAATCAAACGCCAACTATACTGATGAGGCCATCCAGGCCATCAACGAACTCTCGAGCATTCACATGCAGTGCAACTTCATGTGCTCCCTCCTCCCTTTCTCCATCGAGGATAAAATCAAGATGCTGAAAGAGGAAAATCTCAGCGAGCGCATCATGATTGCCATCAGATCCCTGAACAAGGTGCGCCATCTGCTACGCATCCAGACTGAGATTGAGAACAAAACCCACTACGACCTCGATGAACAGCAGAAGGAATACTTCCTCAAGCAGCAGATCAAGAACATCAGGGAAGAACTGGGAGAAGGCAACGCCAGTCCGGAGAAGAAGGAGATTCTGGAGAAGGCGAAACAGAAGAACTGGAGCGAGGAAACTGCCAAAATCTTCAAGAAAGAAATTGCCAAGCTCGACACCCTGAACCCGCAGAGTCCTGACTATTCGATACAGATAGGATTCCTGCAGACCATGGTAGATTTGCCTTGGAACTCCTACACCCAGGACGACCTCAGTCTGACCCGTGCCAAGCGCATTCTGAACCACGACCACTACGGCATGGAGAATGTGAAGGAGCGCATCCTGGAATTCCTCGCTGTAAGAGCACTGAACGGCGGCGGCAAGAGTCCTATCCTCTGCCTCTACGGTCCTCCGGGCGTAGGAAAGACCAGTCTGGGCAAGAGCATCGCAGCAGCCATGAAGCGCAAGTATGTACGCATGTCGCTGGGCGGTCTGCACGATGAAGCCGAAATCCGCGGTCACCGCCGCACCTATGTGGGAGCCATGCCGGGCCGCATCATCAAGAACATGCTGAAGGCAGGCAGCAGCAATCCGGTATTCATCCTCGACGAGATTGACAAGGTGGCGCAGAGCAATTTCAACGGCGATCCTGCCTCAGCCCTGCTCGAAGTGCTGGACCCGGAACAGAACAATGCCTTCCACGACAATTATCTCGATATGGATTACGACCTCTCCAAGGTGCTCTTCATCGCCACAGCCAATGACCTGAGCGTCATTCCGCGTCCGCTCCTCGACCGTATGGAGCTGATAGAAGTAGGCGGCTACATCACCGAAGAGAAGACAGAGATTGCCAAGCGCCATCTCGTACCGGAAGAGCTGGAAAGCACCGGACTCGACAAGGTTTCGCCGAAGGTAAGCTTCAACAAGAATGCCCTCGAGTTCATCATCGAGCATTATACCCGTGAGAGCGGCGTAAGACAGCTGAAGAAACAGATTGACAAGAGTCTGCGAAAGATGGCTTACAAACTTGCCTGCAACCAGGAGCTGAAGAACTACACCATCACCCCTGCCGAAATAAAAGACCTGCTGGGCAATCCGCCGTTCAACCGCGACATCTACCAGGGCAACGACTATGCAGGAGTGGTAACCGGACTTGCCTGGACCTCAGTGGGCGGCGAAATCCTCTACATCGAGACCTCGCTCAGCAAGGGCAAGGCAGGCAAGCTCACCCTGACCGGAAACCTGGGCGACGTGATGAAGGAATCAGCCGTTATCGCACTGGAATACGTCAAGTCGCACATCGACCTGCTGCAGGTAGACTACCGCATCTTCGAGCAGTGGAACATCCACATCCACGTGCCTGAGGGAGCCACCCCGAAAGACGGTCCTTCAGCCGGAATCACCATCGCCACCAGCATCGCCTCAGCCATCACCCAGCGCAAGGTGCGTGCCAACACAGCCATGACCGGCGAGATAACCCTCCGCGGCAAAGTGCTCCCGGTAGGCGGAATCAAGGAGAAGATTCTGGCAGCTAAGCGGGCAGGAATCAAGCACATCGTGATGTGCAGGGAGAACCAGAAGAACGTAGAGGAAATACCGGAGAAATATCTCAAGGGCGTAGACTTCCACTATGTAGAGAATGTGGCTGACGTCTGGCAGTTCGCGCTGACCGACGAGAAGGTGAAAACCCCTACAGACTTCAGCATTGAGGAAAATGATAAAAAAGAATAGAAATGAAATTTGAATTACAAGTAACAGATAAAGCAAGCGATGCGCGTACAGGCATCATCACCACCGACCACGGACAGATCAAGACCCCAATCTTCATGCCCGTAGGAACCGTAGGAAGCGTGAAGGGCGTCCACTTCGAGGAACTCAAGAAGCAGGTCATGGCACAGATTATCCTCGGAAACACCTATCACCTCTACCTGCGCCCAGGTCTTGACGTCATCAGGGCAGCAGGCGGATTACACAAGTTCAACGGCTGGGACCGTCCTATCCTCACCGACAGCGGCGGCTTCCAGGTCTTCTCGCTCACCGGCATCCGCAAGCTCAAGGAAGAAGGCTGCGAGTTCCGCTCCCACATCGACGGCAGCAAGCACTTCTTTACACCGGAAAATGTGATGGACACCGAGCGCATCATCGGAGCCGACATCATGATGGCCTTCGATGAATGTCCACCGGGGCAGAGCGATTACCAGTACGCCAAGAACAGCCTCATGCTCACCCAGCGCTGGCTAGACCGCTGCATCAAGCGGTTCAACGAAACCGAGCCCCTCTACGGCTATCAGCAGAGCCTCTTCCCTATCGTTCAGGGCTGCACCTTCCCGGAACTGCGCCGCGAAGCAGCCAAATACATTGCCGACAAGGGAGCCGACGGAAATGCCATCGGCGGACTTGCCGTAGGAGAGCCTACCGAGGTGATGTATGAGATGATAGAAGTAGTGAACGAAATCCTGCCGAAAGACAAGCCGAGATATCTGATGGGCGTAGGAACCCCGCAGAACATCCTCGAAGCCATCGAGCGCGGCGTAGACATGTTCGACTGCGTAATGCCGACCCGCAACGGCCGCAACGCCATGCTCTTCACCTATCAGGGCACGATGAACATGCGCAACAAGAAGTGGGAGAAAGATTTCAGTCCGGTAGATCCAGACGGCTGCGACATCGACCTCGTAACCACAAAGGCCTACCTCCACCACCTCTTCAAGGCCCAGGAGCTGCTGGCGATGCAGATAGCCAGCATCCACAACCTCTCTTTCTATCTGCGCCTCGTGACCGATGCCCGCCATCATATCGAGCAGGGCGATTTCGTGGCATGGAAGAATTCCATCATCGACCAGCTTGGCCGAAGAATTTAAGTAAGCAAGCATCATGAAAGATTTTAAGAAAATAAGAAAACACCGCCGGCTCTACCGCACCGGCCGATGGGCTTCCCGCAAGTTCGGGTGGCTCATCAGGGCTGTGCGCTGGCTGGCTCACAAGCTCCGGTTCCTGCGCATATTCCGGTTTCTCAACCCGTTCAGGTACATCAAGAAGCTCGACTGGTACATTATCAAGAAGTTTCTGGGCTACTATTTCTTCTCCATCGCCCTGATCATCTCCATCGCCATCGTCTTCGACTTCAACGAGAACCTGTCAAAATTCACAGAGCACCATGCACCGGCGCGCGCAATCATCTTCGATTACTACGCCAACTTCGTGCCCTATTTTGCCAACCTCTTCAGTGCGCTGTTCGTGTTCGTGGCGGTCATTCTCTTCACCACCAAGCTGGCAAGCAATTCCGAAATCATCGCCATCCTGGCGTCGGGAGTATCCTTCAAGCGTCTCCTCCGCCCATACATGATTACCTGCGTGCTGCTCTCAGCCCTCTCCTTCGGGCTCTCAGCCTACGTCATTCCCCACGGCACCGTTATCAGGCAGAACTTCGAGACGATGTACAAGAACAAGAAGAAGAATACCAGTGCCGAGAATGTACAGCTGCAGGTAGACAAGGGCGTGATTGCCTATATGCAGCATTACGACAACAGCATGAAACGCGGCTACGGATTCTGTCTCGACAAGTTCCAGGACAAGAAACTCGTAAGCCACCTTACAGCGATGGACATCCAGTACGACACCATTTCCGACAGCAAGTATCACTGGAAACTGAGCAACTGGAAAATCCGCAAGCTCCAGGGCATGAAGGAGCATATTACGAGCGGAGCGCAGAAGGACACCATCATCATGATGGAACCTACCGACCTGGTCTATTCCAAAGGTCAGCAGGAAACCTTCACCAGTCCTGAGCTCCGCGATTACATCTCCAAGCAGATCAACCGCGGTTCGGGCAACGTAGTGCAGTACAAGGTAGAATACCACAAGCGCATCGCCTCATCCTTCGCCTCGTTCATCCTCACTATCATCGGTGTCTCCCTCTCAGCCCGCAAGCGCAAGGGCGGCATGGGAGCAGCATTGGGCGTAGGACTTGCGCTGAGTTTCGGCTACATCATGCTGCAGACGATTTCTGCCACCTTCGCCATCCAGGCCAATTTCCCGCCTGTTCTGGCAGCGTGGCTTCCAAACTTCCTCTTCGCCATCGTAGCCTACTTCTGCTACCGCAAGGCACCGAGGTAATTATCAATTAATAATTAAGAGTTTATAGTTTATAGCAGCCGTGCCCCCCTATAAACTATAAACCGTAAACTATAAACTATAGAAGAATGTATTTCGACGAATTAGATTTAAACGACAACGTGCTCGACGCATTATACGACATGCGCTTCGACACATGCACTCCAGTACAGGAAAAGTGCATTCCAGAGATATTAGAAGGTCACGATGTCTTGGGTGTAGCCCAGACCGGAACCGGCAAAACCGCAGCCTATCTGCTGCCAGTATTGAGCAAGCTCGATGACGGCGGTTATCCTAAAGACGCCATCAACTGCGTCATCATGTCACCAACCCGCGAGCTCGCCCAGCAGATAGACCAGGCGATGCAAGGCTTCGGCTATTACCTGCAGGGCGTGAGCAGCGTAGCCGTATACGGCGGCAACGATGGCAACCGTTACGATCAGGAGTTGCGCAGCCTCCGCATGGGCGCCGATGTAGTCATCGCCACCCCGGGCCGCCTCATCTCCCATATCTCTCTGGGCAATGTAGACCTCAGCAAGGTAAGCTTCTTCATTCTCGACGAGGCCGACCGCATGCTCGACATGGGTTTCTCTGACGACATCAAGACCATCGCGGCAAAACTGCCAAAGACCTGCCAGACCATCATGTTCTCGGCAACCATGCCTGAGAAGATAGAAGAACTGGCTAAGACCCTGCTCAAGAATCCGGTAGAAATCAAACTTGCCGTCAGCAAGCCAGCCGAGAAAATCAAGCAGGAAGCATACGTATGCTACGAAACCCAGAAGATGACCATCATCAAGGACATCTTCAAGGCAGGCGACCTGAAGCGCGTCATCGTCTTCAGCGGCAGCAAATTCAAGGTGAAGCAACTCGCAGCTTCCCTCCAGCAGATTGGAGTAAACTGCGGAGCCATGCACAGCGACCTGGAACAGGCTGAGCGCGACGATGTGATGTTCAAGTTCAAGAGCGGACAGTATGATGTTCTCGTAGCTACCGACATTGTGGCGCGCGGAATCGACATCGATGATATTGAGATGGTCATCAATTACGATGTTCCTCACGATACAGAAGATTACGTTCACCGCATCGGCCGTACAGCCCGTGCCAACCGCGATGGTAGAGCCATCACCTTCGTGAGCGAAGAAGACCAGTACTGGTTCCAGCAGATAGAGAAGTTCCTGGAGAAGGTGGTAGACAAGATGCCTCTCCCTGAGGGATGCGGCGAAGGTCCTGAATACATCAAGCTCAACAAGCCGAAGAAGAAAGGCGCAAACGGAAGAAACAACAGACGCGGTAACGGCGGAAACGGCGAGGGCGGAAAGAACAGCGCCAAGAACCGCCGACAGAAAGACCGCGACCAGACTTCTCACAAGCGCAAGCCAAACAAGCCAAACGAGCGTCAGGAAAAAGCGCCACGCAGCAACGAGCAGCAGCCACAGCAGGGCAACAGGCAGCAGAACGCAAAGCAGCAGAACAGAAAGCCAGCCCAGTCAGGCGAGCAGCCAAAGAACAGCAACAGCCAGAAGCGCCGCAATAACAGCAATAACAGCAACCAGCAGCGCCCAGGCACCGAGAACAATGTTCGCCCGGGCAGCAACGGCCGTGGCAGAGGCGTAGCCCAGAAAAAGGGCGACAAGCCGGCTGCACGCAAGCACACCCCTATCGTAAATCCACAGAAGAAAGAAAACGCTGTGAAGACATTCATCAAGCGCATCTTCGGATTCAAGAAATAGGAAATAAATTATCTTTTAAAAGGAAAGAGGAATGATGAAAGAGCTACCCCTCACCCCGCTCATGACCATCAGCCTCACACTGACGATCGGAATCATCATAGCCAAATGGGGCTATGATGATTTCAACATGCGCTTCTGGCTCATCATCTCCATCATTTCATGCGCCCTTGGCAGCATCATCTTTTTCCTTACTGAGTTCTTAAGCAAAAAAGCTTACTTCAGCAGGAGCCACCAGTTTCTCATCTTCTCCCAATGCGTGATGATTCATTTATGCATCCTGAGCCTTGGGGCTTTTCTTACCTGTAAGCAAATAGCTGATTCCCAAACCTCTGCACAACTGAAAAACTGGCAGGAACTGTCTTACCTCACACGGGCAAAAATCAATACCGAACGCTATAAAAGCTATATTGAAAGCAAACTGGTTTCCCTTCACGTAAAACAGCAAGACTATGCAGTCATCGCAGCCATGGCGCTGGGCGACAAGAGCGCACTCGACTCGAACACCCGAAACAGTTACTCCATTTCCGGAGCCAGTCACATCCTGGCAGTAAGCGGACTTCATATAGGCATTATCTTCCAGCTTTTCATCTTTCTGCTAGGCGGCAGAAAATACTCTGTTTACACCATTATCCTGTCCCTCATCTCTATCTGGACCTACGTTTTTCTCATAGGATTGCCGGCAAGTGCAGTCCGTGCAGCCATCATGCTTTCAGCCTACAGCTTAAGTTTAGCTTTCCATCGTACGGGTCTGCCGCTCAACACTTTATCCTCGGCTTATATATTGATGCTCTTCATCAGTCCGCTCTATCTTTTCGAGTTGAGTTTCCAGCTTTCGTTCCTGGCCGTAGCCTCCATACTGCTGTTCTTCACACCCCTTTACTCCCTCCTCCCCATCCGCAGCCGTTTCATCCGTTGGGCATGGGGACTCCTTTGCGTTTCACTGGCAGCCCAGATAGGAACCCTTCCGGTCATCGTCTACACCTTCGGCAGAATATCGTGCTATTCACTTCTCACCAATTACATCGCCATTCCCGCAGCAACCCTCATCCTATATCTTGGAGCAGCCTTAATCCTGTTCTCCCCACTCACGTTATGGGCGCCCATAGCACCGGTTGTCGCCCCACTCATCAGCCTTACATCAGGCGCCCTGACCAGCATCACCCAGTTTTTGAATACAGCCATAAAACTGATCAGCATGCTGCCTGGAGCAAGCATCGAAAACGTAAGAATCAGTCTGCCTCAGGTATTCGGTCTCTACGCTATCATCCTGCTCATTTATGCCCTATGGCGCAGGATAGATAAACAGAAGTCGTCAGAATGCAAGATTCCCTAAAACAGAAATAAAGGCTAAAACCCCGAAAACGTCTCTTATATAATAAGGTGTGCGTACACAAAAGCGCTACAAAACGTGGCTAAAAATGTTAAAAAATGACTTTTTTCTACTTTTTCTGCATTTTTTCTTTCTTTTTGTTGGTGTTTTCAAGAAAAACATGTATCTTTGCAAGCAGAAATTAAAAATAAGAATTTAAACACAATAAAAGATTAAAGATTATGAAAGCATCTGAAGTAATCGCGAATCTCCAAAGAAGATTCCCAAATGAGCCTGAGTACATTCAGGCAGTTAGTCAGGTTCTCGGTACTATCGAGGAAGAGTACAACAAGCACCCAGAGTTTGAGAAGGCAAACCTCATCGAGCGTCTCTGCATTCCAGACCGCATCATCCAGTTCCGCGTATCTTGGGTAGATGATAAGGGCAACGTACAGACTAACATGGGTTACCGCGTACAGCACAACAACGCGATTGGCCCTTACAAGGGAGGTCTTCGCTACCACAAGTCAGTAAACTTGGGTATTTTGAAGTTCTTGGCTTTCGAGCAGACATTCAAGAACTCTCTTACTACTCTCCCAATGGGTGGTGCTAAGGGTGGTTCCGACTTCTCTCCACGTGGCAAGAGCAACAACGAGGTAATGCGTTTCTGCCAGGCTTTCATGACAGAACTTTACCGTCACATGGGTCCAGACGAGGATGTTCCAGCTGGTGACATCGGTGTAGGTGGCCGTGAGGTAGGTTACCTCTTCGGAATGTACAAGAAGTTGACACACCAGTTCCAGGGCGTCTTGACCGGTAAGGGTCAGGAGTTCGGTGGTTCATTGATCCGTCCTGAGGCTACAGGTTACGGTAACGTATACTTCCTCTGCAACATGCTCGCTACCAAGGGTATTGACATCAAGGGCAAGACTGTTTTGGTTTCAGGTTCAGGTAATGTAGCCCAGTACACTATGGAGAAGTTGCTCCAGTTGGGTGCTAAGCCAGTTACATGTTCAGATTCTGACGGTTACATCTACGACCCAGACGGAATCGACCGCGAGAAGCTCGATTACATCATGGAGCTCAAGAACGTAGAGCGTGGCCGTATCAAGGAGTATGCAGAGAAGTATGGTGTAAAATATGTTGCGGGTGCTAAGCCTTGGTTTGAGAAGGCAGACATCGCTCTCCCATCAGCTACTCAGAACGAAATCAACGAGGAGGCAGCTAAGGCTCTCATCGCCAACGGCGTAATCGCAGTAAGCGAGGGTGCAAACATGCCTTCTACTCCAGAGGCTATCAAGGTATTCCAGGATGCTAAGATTCTCTACTCTCCAGGTAAGGCAGCCAACGCAGGTGGTGTTGCAGTATCAGGTCTTGAGATGAGCCAGAACTCAGAGCGTCTGAAGTGGTCTCGTGAGGAGGTTGATGCTAAGCTCCACGACATCATGAACGATATTCACGCTAACTGCGTGAAGTATGGTACTGAGCCAGACGGTTACGTAAATTACGTAAAGGGTGCAAACGTAGCCGGCTTCCTGAAGGTAGCTAAGGCTATGATGGCTCAGGGCATTGTATAAGGCAAGAAAATTAACAATAAACATTGTTTAAAAATTTTAAATGATAGGAAATAGCGGGTCTGTGACAGATCCGCTATTTTTTTTTGTTTACTCCTTCCCCCACTCCTTCTTTACATTAAAGCAGGGACAGGCTTTGTTGGCAAATTCATTATGACCATGAATCGTGGCTAATGGATATATCACAAGGTTGGGCAGGCTGGAAAGCTTTTGCCTTTACAGGCTTATAATGCCTAAAAAGGGTGTTCAGTATTCAGTATTCAGTTTTTTTCGCTGTTGTTACCATCCTCTACATAGAAGGTATATTATATATTATTATATATATAATAATATATAATATAAAATAATTACTTACAATTTGTAACCACAAAATGGGTAACTATCGCAAAAAAAACTGAATACTGAATACTGAACACGTTTCCCCGTAATCGGGTATTACTTTGTAACATACTGATTTATATCATAATACATAGTTTTCTATGCCGCTAAAACATAGAGATGCGCCCCATAAAACATAGAATTTATTCTTCATAACTAACTTTCAAATCGTAAGTTGCTGAAAATCGCTCCTTATCACATGCCTAAATTTGGCGGTTACCGAAAATCTTCGTACCTTTGCACCGGCAATCGAAAGAACAGCCTTTTGTGCCTTGCTCGGGTCTTCTATTAAGACCAACACGGGTCATAAATGATGGCAGGCGCCGGTCATCAATGAAGACCCCGAAAACGG
>OGKL01000321.1_pt1 | contig 13657 bp, 16 predicted proteins | sample 1572471 | NCBI WGS metagenome assembly OGKL01 (sample SAMEA2582156, study PRJEB24529) | metagenome | biome: Human gut stool | place: China | collected 2011
AGTACAGCAATTTTTACAATGTAAATAGCAATTTTTACAATGTAAATAGCAATTTTTACAATGTAAATAGCAACATATGCAATTTAGTGTATGGTATAATATAGACAATGAAAAAGAAGTCATGATTAAAATCACTTTAACCGGTGATAACATTACTCTTGATGGAGGTGCTATAAATGGAACTGCGTAAATTCATTATTGAGATTCACCCGGATGGCAAATTGACGTGGTGCGAGTACGAGGACCCGAAAGACGCTAATCGAGCCGCACTAGATCGAGCGTGGTTCGATGGTTATCGACAAGTCCTCGAGCATTGTGACGAGCAGGTAAAATATTTAAAGAAGTTTAAAGATATTTGCCTCTCATCTAAACTTATGTACTATGGAGCTAAATCTGTCCAAGAGGCGTTATTATCTTCTTACTGTGAATACATTAAAGGGAAACACTAAGTCGAAACGGCCTCCGGGCCGTCTACCGGGACCGCCCGCCCGGTACTGATGATGACAGGGCACATAATGAAAGGAGCTATATTATGTCTGAATCAATGATGAAGTTCGAGAACCACGGCGCCATGATGGTGTCCGATGTGATGAATACCGGTGTGGGGTATACCGATATGAACCTCTCTGACCGCTCTGCCGCGGTGGCATTCTACAATGCTACAAGCAACCCCGTCAACAAGCTGAAGGAGCACGTCAATGAGGTGCTGTCGCTGGTTCATGTGTCCGTGGAGTGCGTGGAGGTCAGCAAGGATGACGTTCCTGAGGGCCGAACGATTGCCCCGCGTGTTGTCCTCCTTACCGATGACGGGCAGTCGTACGCCTGCGTTTCCGTTGGTGTATATCAGTCTTTGAAACGGATGTTTACGCTGCTTGGCACTCCTGATACATGGACGGAACCGGTGAAGATCAAACCTGTGCTGATTAGCACCAAAAAAGGACAGGTTTTGTCTTTGAACTTGGTTTAATCTAACCAATGGCCGCCGCACATGCGGCGGCCATATTTATTATAGGAGGCACCCTATGAAAAGTAAAGATAACAGAGCATCTTTGCTAAACTGCGGCGATTCCATGATATATCTTGCCTCTGCCATTGTATATAGTGGAGTCACAACCAATGATGTTAAGTTTTTCCGCTCTGAATGGGCCAAAATTATTTTCAACGGATTGGGCATTGAAGCGGATCCTCTGGACTGGTATTATATGATTTTAGATAGAAAGGGGGGGCAAGAAACATGGCAGTAGGCGCAGCTAAAGCAAGTGCAACCCTTAAATACAGCTCCGAGCTGTACACCCCCTATGCGTTGGAATCGTGGCCTGATAAGCAGATGCGCAAAGAATATACACGACTGCGCGATATTGCGCAGAAACGTATTAGGCGCCTATCAAAAGACCCCATTAGCGGCACAAGCGACATTTATAAAGAATTCGCCGGAGGTTTCCCAACCCTAAAGGCAATGCGCGGAGACCGTAAAGCATTGGAGCAGGCGTTAGCGGATGTAGCGCGTTTTGTGCGCTCTAAAGGTTCCACAGTAGGCGGTGCCCGTGAGGAATTCAAGCAAAAAATGAAAGTTGGGGGTATTGATGTAGCCGACGTGCCCGAGGATCAGTACACGGCCCTGTCGGAATGGTGGGAGATCGTGAAAGCATCGGGCGTATACTATTATCCGTCCGATCAGCCGGTTATATACTGGCGCGAGAGAGGAGGCTACAATGTCAGTATTGACGATTTTGTAAAGTGGCAGCAAGGCGAGGTTAACTATGGTAAAGAATGGGACTACAGCGGCAGCAGCAGTTCCGCCGACCTGCGCGGAGGTTTTGGGGGCGGCTTGTAATTATAACCCTGTCCCGTGGCTTATGGAGCATTTAGACCGCAAACACACAAAAGGCAAGAAACGCAAAACGAACAAGAGGCGCTTATATGTGAATATGCCGTGTGCGTTTGATATTGAGACTAGCCGAGTATGTGTTGACGCGGACGACAATCCCCACACCATAATGTATATTTGGCAGTGTCAACTCGGTCTGGATATTACCATTATTGGTAGGACTTGGGACGAGTGGCTGAACTTCACGGGAGCAATCAGCGACTATTTGCAAGCAAACAGCGGTCCGCAGGGTGACTGGTTTCTGTGTATGTACGTTCACAATCTTGCACATGAATTTCAATATTTATCGGGTATACTGGATTTTGGGCCCGGGGATGTATTCGCCAGCAAACCGCGCAGGGTCTTAAAATGTGATAACCGCGCTATAGAATACAGATGCAGTATGCGACACAGCAATTTATCCCTTGATGCTTGGGGCAAACAGCTTGGTGCCCCTCATGCCAAACTGACCGGAGCACTTGATTACTCAAAGGTCCGATACCCATGGACTCCCTTAACGTCTACAGAATTAGCGTATTGTATCAATGATGTCAGGTGTATTGTGGAGTGCCTGTTAATCGAGATGCACCGTGATGGCGATGACCTGTACACTCTGCCATTGACGCGCACCGGGTATGTCAGGCGAATGGCTCGAGAGGCTATGTACGAATGGGGCATTAAAAGGGTCAGGCGCCTGTTGCCATCATGGGACCTATACCAGATGCTGCGGGAAGCGTTCCGAGGAGGTGACACGCACGCAAACCGCTATTATGTAGGGTTGCATTTGGAAAACGTGGGTTCCGTGGATATGTCGAGTGCATACCCAGCCGTACAATGTGAATGTTATTTTCCTATGACTCCATTTAGGAAGGAACCTGCCACCGTAGGGCGTTTGATGCAATGTATGAGGCACGGCAAGGCTTGCTTGATGCGCTTGCAAGTAAAAGGTTTGCGCCAACGCTTTAAGTGGTGGGGGTTTCCGTATATCCCCCTTGCAAAGGTTCGACATTGTGAAGGATACATTAACGACAATGGCCGTCTGCTGTCTGCTGAACATTTCGAGATTACCATAACTGATATAGATTTTAGAATCATTGCTAAAGAGTATGACTGGGACGCCCTTAATGTTCGGGATCTGTACACGTCCGATTATGGCAAACTGCCACCGCCCTTGACGGATTGTATAAAAGAGAGTTATACCGGCAAGACATCCCTTAAAGGGGTGGCCGGTCAAAATTTGTATTATGTTAAGGCTAAGAACGATCTCAATAGCTATTACGGCATGACCGCCCAGGACCCCTTGCAGCTGGACACACTTTTTGACGAGGACGACCCCGACAATCTTTGGAGCGAGTGTACCGATGACCCGGAGGGCAGTTATAACGAGCATCGCCCCCACTTGTTTTTGCCTTACCAATGGGGCGTCTGGACAACGGCCCACACCCGCAAGCGCCTAAAAATAGCGCAATGGGCCGCGGGCAAGAATGGGGTTTACTGCGACACTGACAGCGTCAAATACATGGGCAATATTGATTTGTCGGACTTTAACAAAGCCGTAAAGCAGCTCGCAAAAGACAATGGCGCTTGTGCCACCGACCCAAAAGGCAACACTCATTATATGGGTGTGTACGAGCAGGAGCACAGCTATGCGGAGTTTATGACATGGGGCGCAAAAAAATACGCGACTACCTATAGAAAGGGAGGGCCGATCACTACTACCATAGCAGGAGTTAGCAAACGGAAAGGCGGTTTGGAGCTGGCCCTGTGGGGCGGTTTTGATGTATTTAAGCCCGGGTTTACTTTTTGTTTGGCTGCAGGAAATCAGGTTATTTATAATGATCGCCCCAATGTGCCCGATTTTGTGGTAGATGGACATACAGTCCACATCACCCGCAATTTGTGTATTTGTGATAATACCTATACACTCGGCATCACGGACGAGTATGCAAAGATACTCGGGTATAAGATCATGGAGGTTATATAATGAACAACGCATTGTTTACAAGCAAAACGGGACTGTGGGAAACTCCACAAGAATTTTTCGACAAGCTAAACCGGGAGTTTGATTTCACATTAGACGCTTGTGCGACACCAGAGAATGCCAAGTGTATAAACTTTTATTCTCCAGAGCAAGACGGCCTGAGCATGCCGTGGAATGGGCGCGTTTGGTGCAATCCGCCGTATGGCAGACAGGTTGGCCAGTGGGTCAAAAAAGCGTATATGAGCGCACAGACCGGAGCCCTTGTGGTGATGCTGCTGCCCGCTAGAACCGACACTGCATGGTTCCACGATTATATTTACCGGAGAGCGGAGATCCGTTTTGTTAGAGGAAGACTAAAGTTTGGAGGAAGCAGAAACAGTGCTCCATTCCCTTCCATGGTATGTGTTTTTAGGGGGGGACAAAGATGATTAAACTTTACACCGAAGATGGTTGGCCTAATTTCTCCGAGGATGACGGCATCTTGTCCACCGGAGCATCTATTATTTTTATATGGGGCGGACGTGGTACCGGCAAGACCTACGGAGCGCTAAAGCACGTGCACCAGACCGAGGAAGAATTTCTATATCTGCGCCGCACGCCGCAGCAGGCGGAACTTATTTGCGCCTCGCCCAGTATGTGGCCGTGGTCTCCATTGAATGACGATTTGCAAACGCATTACGCCCCGTTCAAATTGCCCAAAATAGCAGGACTGTATGAAGTGGGCAATGCAGGAGCCTACACGGATACAGGAGCGCCCATAAAACCGGCCAAGATGTCGGGCGTAGTGGGTAGTGTGGTGACTCTTGCTCGCACCCGTGGTTTTTCAAGCCCCCATACCAATATAATTATTTTGGACGAGTATCAGAAAGAAGAGTCCGACTATTACCGGCGGGGTGAGGGCGTGGGCCTTGCCAACATTTATGAAACGGTCAACCGTAACCGCGAATTGCAAGGGCAAAAGCCCCTGACGCTGTTATGTATGTCAAACGCTGTTGGCATGGCGAACCCCTATTATATGCAGTGGGAAATTACAGATACGGTTGAAAAGATGATCGGCAAGAAAGAGCGCGTCAAGCTGTTGGCCGATAAAGGGATTCTTTTGATTGATCTAGTGGACAGCCCTATTGCAAAAGAGAAAGCCAATACGGCCCTCTATAGGTCCATGACCGGAACGGACTTTTATAGGTCCGCTATTGAAAACCAGTACAGCGCCGAGGAGAAAAGTCTTGTTGTATCCCGGCCCCTCCGGGAATACTACCCACTTGTTCAAATCGGGCGGTGCTGCATCTATGAGCACAAGAGTAAACCCCTCTACTATGTGTGTCGGCATCGGTCCGGCGAGATGCCCACATACGGCACCGGCGATTATGAGCGTAAACGATTCAGGGCCGCGTATGGGTATATCTGGCCCGCGTATTTGCAGAGGCAAATTGAGTTTGAGCGATACTCGGATGAAATTTTCTTTCGTGAGTATTGTGGTACTTGACTTTTTTATACGGTTAGTATATATTAAAGTTAATCCCAGGTGCCCACAGGCAGCCCCCAGAAGGGGCGGGCATGCGTCAGCCAGCGCAAGAACCTGGGATTTACTTGTATCTGTATGGGAGGTGATGTTATATGAACGTTTATGCAATTCTGGCCGTTCTGGTGTTTATTGGTATGGATGTTGTCAGTGGGTTGGTGAAAGCCTTTTCTACCACGGGTTTCGATTCCGGCGTGATGCGTCAGGGGTTTTATCACAAACTCGGTGAAGTTCTGGCCGTGGGGTTGCTTGCAGCCGCTGATTTTTACTTGCCTATTGTGGGCGTCAATGTCGATGTGTCTTTCTCGGTCATCGGTTGCACCTATTTTGTCTTGATGGAAATTGGCAGCATCATCGAGAATATCGGAACGATCAACCCTGAATTGGTGGGGCCTCTCACCAAAATTTTTGCAAAACTCAAGGGGGGTTAACCATGGGTTGTTATATCATCCTCGCCCAGTCGATCACAAACGAGCGCGCGTTTTTGCTGGCTGACCTGTGCACTCGTTTGAACATCGGCTATTATAGCGACTGGGCAGACGTCGCCCACACGCGGCAGTGTTGCGCGGTGGGCCCTCTGTCCAAAGGAGACAAAGACCAGGTCGTTAAATGCCTGGCACATGACACACACGTTGTATTGGAGGCGACCAAAGTTGAAAATCAGTGAAAAAGCGGCCCTTGCAATGGCCGGATACACCAAAGCAGAAATTGAAGCTATGGAGAGGCCCACGCCGCAGCCCGTGCCGCAGCCCGTACAGCAGCCCGTACAGCAGCCCGTGCCGCAGCCCGTGCCGCAGCCCGTGCCGCAGCCCGCGCCGCAGCCCGCGCCGCAGTATGACGGCCTCGAAACCCTGTTGCAGCAGATTTTGCAGGGCCAGCAGACCAGCGCCCAGGCAATGCAGACTATGACCCAGACGCTGCAGGCAAACGCGCTGGGCCTTGGCATTCAGCCGCAGCCGGCGGCAGATGCCGCTACGGTGACAGCCCGAATCATCGACCCTACCTATGGAAAGGAAGTGAAGTAATATGCCTCTTGGTATGGATTTTGCGGACATTGCCGCCATTCTTACGGAGATTAACAAAATGGCCACCGGTCAGGAACCGACATCGCCCATCGTGGACACGTCTAGTTTCGTTTCTGTTGCGCAAGCCACGCTGCTGACCGGCACCGACAATTACACCAAGGCGATCAGTCAAGTGCTGGGCCGCACCATCTTTGCCGTCCGTCCCTATGATGCCCCCCTGAAGCGCTTGCAGGTCACGGCTGACGACTGGTCTAACCATGTGCGGAAGATCAATTTCTGTGACACTGACCCCGTCACCGACAAGGCGTGGGCGCTGGAGGAAGGCCAGAGCGTGGATATGTACGAAGTCCACAAGCCTAAAGTCCTTCAGACTAACTACTATGGCCAGACCAACTACAGTCGTGTGTACACGCAGGCAGATACCCAGATGGAAGCGGCCTTCAAAGGCCCCGAGGAACTGGCGCAGTTCTGGTCCTCTTTCGTGCTGCATCTGTCGAACCAGATCGAGGCAGACCGGCGCAACTTGGCCAATAACCTGATGGCCAATCATCTGACCGGCATGACCGTGACCAGCCCCCACAGCGTTATTTATCTGCTCGATGAGTACAACGCCCAGCAGGGCACGAAACTGACCGTGCCGGATGTGTATAAGGAAGCGAACTTCCCGGGGTTCGCAAAGTACGCATATGGTCGAATCAACGATATTTCCCGCCTGATGAAAGAGCGCTCCATAAACTGGCACCAAAACTGGAAGATCGGCGGCACGACATACAACATCATGCGCCACACTCCGTATGATCGGCAGCACCTCTACCTGTACAGCGGTACGCAGAGTCAGATTGACGCCCGCGTGATTCCTGAGGTGTTCCATGACAATATGTTGAAATACCGCGATGCCGAACAGGTCACGTTCTGGCAAAACATCGATGAGCGCGAAACCATCTCCGCAACCCCCGTTGTCACAAGCGCGGCAGGCGTGGCGACCAAAAATGCCGCGGTGCAGCTGTCCAATGTGTTCGGGTGTCTGCTGGACTGGGATGCAATCGGATACACTCCGAAGCTGTCCCGCGTGGTCCCGACCCCCATGAACGCACGCGGCCTGTATACGAACTTCTGGTATCACTACGGTTGGTCGTGGTATGATGACTTCACCGAAAACGCCGTTTTGTTCCTGATGACCGCCGGAGACGTCACTGCGCCCAGCACGGGTAAAGCCTCCACCCTGAAAACCACCACGCACAAGGACGCGGATCCCTCGAAGTCCTGACCGGCACCGGCGGGCATCTGCCCGCCGGTTATTTTATAGGAGGTGCAAAATGCAAGCTATATTTTACCAGTTTGCAAAGCGCACAAACAGCACAAAGCGGCCCAGCAGTGGGAAGGAGTTCGGAATTGACCTTAAAGCCCCTTGTAACATCATTGACCCCGAGATCAAGATTGCAACACAAAGTGACCCCACCGGGTACAATTATTGCTACCTTCCCACATTCAGCCGGTATTACTGGGTTAAAAATTGGACATATGCCAACGGTCTCTGGGTGGCCTCGCTGACTGTTGATACGCTTGCAAGTTACCGAGATCAGATTGGGTCTGCTACCGAATATGTGGTTAGATCGTCGGCCCAGTATGATGGCACAATTTCAGATAGCCTTTACCCGGCAAAATCTACCGTTCAGAGTGTCACAAATGCTTTTCAAGGCGGTTTTGCTGAAACGATCAGCGGAGGTTTCTTTGTTATTGGATTTATAGCCAAAGCCGCTAACTCCATTGGAGCTGTCACTTATGTAGTAATGACTCCTGGAAACGCTAAAAAACTCTCCGCCAAATTACTAACCGATGTATCGTACCTTAGTATTGACAATACAGAGATTAGTGACAGTTTAACAAAGGTGCTTTTCAATCCTTATCAGTATATCGTAAGTTGTAACTACTTTCCATTTAGCATTGCCGAACTCGCCGCACATTTACCGCTTGTTAATAGTGTAGATGTTGGTTGGTGGTCAGTAGACATTCCGTGTTGGATTTTGGGAGAAGATAATAACAATCTAACAAAATCGGTAAGTGTGGCTATTCCGAAGCACCCGCAAGCGGCAAATCGTGGAGGGTATTGTAACGCCTCCCCATACACGGACTATACTATCTTCTTGCAACCATTCGGCGTAATTCCCCTTGATGCCTCCAAATTGTGGGGTGCCGCGACATTATCTATCCAGTATGTGACGGACCTTTTCACCGGCGACAGTATCTTGCGCATGTTTACCGATACAAATCAGCTAGTACACGAGACAACCGCAAAACTCGGGGTACCTGTTCAACTTTCAAATATTACATTTGATATACCATCGGGCGGCGGACTGCTGCAAACGGGTGTTGCTGCTGCGTTCGGAGGTCTCCAAGCAGCATTATCCGGGGGTTCTTTTTCAGACGTCGGAAACGGTATTCTAAATGCGGCACAAGCAACCAACGCGGATGTTGCAAGTAAGGGTGCCACAGGGTCTACAATCGCTTTTGATTTGGTGCCTTATATGGTCGCCCGCTTTAAAATTCTTGTGGATGACAACAATGATGACCATGGGAGGCCCTTATGTCGGCGGGTGCAAATATCCAGTATTCCGGGGTATATTATGGTTGACGATCCCGACATCGCACTAGCGGCAACCGCAGAAGAAATCGACAGTGTCAAAAGTTATATGAAGAATGGTTTTTTCTATGAGTAGGAGGCGTAAACAATGGCAGTATATAAACAGTGTATTACTGATGTGTCACCAATCAGAGTGACAGCCGGTTATCCGGCGTACCCGGACGGTAGTCCCCACCGGGGTATTGACACAGTACACGGTAATCATAAAGCGTACGCGCCCGAGGCGGGCGTTGTGGTCGTGGCGCAGCACTGGAATGGCAGTACCTCGGGCGATCAGTCGTGGGGCAATATGATTAAAGTCAGAATGGCCAACGGCACCACATGGCGAGCTGCACACTTTGCCTCACAGATTTGGAACGTTGGCGACACGATCACAAAGGGTCAGTTTATTGGCACACAGGGCCGAACGGGATACGCAACGGGCGTTCACACGCATTGGGAGTACGCCGATGCAGCCGGAAACCTGCGAGACCCTTCCAGCATTATCAGAATCCCGAATCAGGTCGGCACATGGGATGTAGAATGGGACTCCGGCGGAGGCCCGGGTCCCGGGCCGTGGCCAACCGGTAAGTTGCCGGTGTGGTTACTGTTTAAAATGGCAAAAGGAGGTCGTCTGTTATGAGCGCCCCCTACAGCTATGAGCAAATCAACGCTCATGTGTCCCCGGTGACTCCCTCCGTAATGCACACCAAGGGCAACAGCTTATCCTATTATTTCCGCAAATATCTGTTTCTTGAAGCTGTGTCTATGGTCCGGTGGACGCTCCCCGACACTTGGCCCAGTAACCGCTTGCAATATCTTGTATTCGGTTCCGGAGGTGTTACGGTGTTCGATACTGACCGCTACGGCCTCGTTTATGACCGAATGGGACTGACCGGCATTAACATTTTTTACAATCCCACACACTCCATCATTGCAAACCCTTTTATCAAAGGGTCCCCCTATTTGCAAATCGGGAAGCAGTGCGAGATCATCAATTTACAGCCCGATTACCGCGGCATGGTGGATATTGTGGCCTATTATGGGGATATGATGGCCCTTGCTGCCCAGACCATCCAAAGCAATTTAATTAACAGCCGGTTGGCGTATGTGTTCGCCTCTGGTAACAAGGCCGGTGCAGAATCTTTTAAAAAGATGTTCGACCAGATCATGCAGGGTGACCCCGCCGTTTTTGTGGATTCCTCTTTGCTCAAAGCGCCCAAAAATGGGGCATCCGGGCAAGCCCCATGGATGTACTTTGCGACAGACCTTAAAGGGAACTTTATCACCAACGAACTGCTGACAGCCCTTAAAACCATAAAAGCCCTGTTTGATACGGAAGTCGGGATCCCTAACACCAACACAAGCAAGAAAGAGCGGATGTTGACCGATGAAGTCAACTCTAACAACGTTGAGACAGCCGCCAAAGCGTCGCTATGGTTGGACAGCTTACAGCGTGGGTGTGAGCGGGTGCACAAGCTCTTTGGGATTGACAAATCTACTTTATGGGTCGATTGGCGTTTTCCGCCCGATACTGGGACGCAGGAGGTAAACAACGATGCACGCAACATTGAGCTTTAACGGCCTGTTGGCAGGGTACCCGAAACTGTTCGATGACTTGAAAGTCCCTGACAGTGTATCTAAAGAAACTGTCTGCAATCATTTACTGTTTGATACGCTGGAATTGGAAGTATTATACGCGGATGGCCCCGCTATGCGCAGAGCGCTAGGCGTCTATTCTGAAACCATGCTCCCGAGCTGGACCCGGTACGCTAAGGCGCTGGGCCTTGAATACGATGCTTTGGCATCCGATGACAGAACCAGAACCACCGACCACGCAGGAACCAGCGGCGGCACAGTCAAACGCACAAACGGCGTGAAGGGCACAACTACACGAGAGCCGAACCTGACCACCACCGGCCAGAATACAGGCAGTGACAGCACTACCCGGGCTGTTACGGGGTTTGACAGCGGGGCCTTGCAAACCGCCGAAAAGAGTACAACGGACCTTGGAACTGGAAACACCATTACCAGCAGCGGCACGGACACAACCACCACCAATCAGACAACCACCGATAACAACATCTCAGAGTTACACGATGGCTACAAAGATACCGTGACCGAGAAGGGCCGGGCAGGGCGAGACCCGCAAGACCTTATTGCCAAAGAGTTGACCCTTGCAATGGAAAATGCAGTTCATAAAATCGTTACGGACATCCGGGCGAACTTTTGTTTGCTGGTATATTAAGGAGATGTGATTATGAGTATCAATCCTATTCACAGAGCACCCTACACCAATTTCCATGATCTCAATCTTGATTGGATTATGGATAAGTTAAACGAGTTCAATACCAAACTGACGAATTTCGTCAGCCTAGCAACGATCAAGTACGCAAACCCGATTCAGTGGGACATCACAAGCCAGTATGAGGCAAACACCGTTGTTGTGGACAGCAACGGCAACGCCTATCTTTCCGTGCAGCCGGTGCCGTCCGGTGTTTCTCTGGATCGCACCGAGTTCTGGACCAAAATCGGCAACTTCGATGTGCTTTGGGCCGATGTCAAAAAGGCCATTACTCCCACCGATGAGGGCCACAGCCCCACCGCGACAGCTGCAAGAGCTATCAACGATCTTGTCTGGGTCAATGGGGCGCTTGTGCGTGTCACAAAAACAATGATCGCCGGTGATGCTTATGTACCCGGCTCTAACTGCGTTAGCAGCTCCACAAATGAAGTCCTGCACTACCTTATCACTGCGTTTAATGAGGGCTTGAGCGCCGAGAAAACGGCCCGAGAGAACGCCGACACCCAGCTTCAGACGGCTATCGGCGCGGAGCAGACGGCCCGGGAGAACGCCGACACACAGCTACAGAAGGCGATCGACAATGAGACACAGGCGCGTATTACGGCAGATGAAAAATTACAAAAACAGATTGAGAATGTATCCTCTACTGCATTTGCTAACGTTAAGGACTACGGCGCAGCAGGCACCGGCATAGCGGATGATACGGCGGCTATTAAAAAGGCTATTGCGTCCGGTCTTCCACTGCTTTTTCCGGATGGTACATACAGTATTACGCAGGACGTCACACTGACCGGTGCATACTTTGCGCACAAAGCAATGGTGATTGCGTACGGATGTACAGTAACGATCACCGCACCGATTGCCGGTGCTAGCTGTCATTTCCGCAAAACAAACAGCGGCACGATCAAGATGACAGATAGCGTTGTACTGGTTGACTGGTTTAACTATGAAGGCGATTTGGGATCTGCTCTCAGCGATTATCTCTTAGGTTATGAGGGTACAGTAAAGTTTGGTCGTCCTGCTACATATGCTGGACTAGGTACTGATACTACTTACGTTGTAAGTAATAATATTTATCTTCAACCGCACACAACATACGATTTGCAGGGGTGTGTTATTAAGCTTACTACTGCCAACAGCAGATTCATTTTTAACGGTAGTAATACCGCCCATGTGGAGCGCACTATCTTTCGCAATGGCGTTATTATCGGTGCAACCGATGATGTAGACGCGGCTTTTACTTCGGATTATTCTGAGCGATTCTTCATTGAGGATATGTTTATAATCGGTTGCCGAAAAGTGCTAGAATGTGCGCATACTATCAATATACAGGTGCGCAATATTATACATGATATTGCACTTGAAACCTCTAAGCCTATTACAAGTTATCATTTAGTAGAGAGTTCCACGGGTGCGACTGGTATCTCCGGCAACGCCTCTTTCCGCGCAGAAAACTGCATTTCCAGCCTTGGCAGTGCTACCGGGGATCGATGGATGTTCCTTGCTGATTCTTCCAACGATATTCGAGATATTTATATCAGCAACTGCGAATGCAGCAACTCAAATGGCATATGGATTAACGCCTCCGATACACCATCAACGGTCTGGGACATTCTGATTGATGGTTTCATTGCCGACCAGTGCCCGCAGACCGGTATTTACTTAACAAATTGTCTTTACGGCGCAGTACATATTCTAAACAGCTATAGTAACGCACCGTCATACGGCATCCGACTGGTAAAATCAACGGCTGTTATCAATACATGTCAGTTCCTTGCTACGGCACCCATGAATGGTATTTACATCGAGGGGGGGTGTAGGGCGGTTTCTATCAGTCATTGCACTTTTATCGATGTATCGCGTCCGATTCAAATATCAGACGGCATAGGGACCCTCGTAGACGATATTACGGTAGTGCGCAATACCCTACATGGAGAAAACGCCCCAGCTGTATTTGTCGGTTCGGAGTGGTGCTTTATTACCCGACTTTCTGGATGGAATATAACACCCGCCTACACAGCAGGTGTTCAGTTTGGGGCAGGCAACTGTACGTTTGGTTTTATTAACGGCTTTGACCCTACAAAGTATTCAAAACTAGGCGAACCTACAAACATTCAGCAAATTTCCACTGCTGCTATTTAACCACAACAGCCCCTCGATAGAGGGGCTGTTTATTGTATATGTTGCTATTTACATTGTAAAAATTGCTATTTACATTGTAAAAATTGCTGTACTCCCCTACCCTGAGGGGTATGGGCACTATATTTTGTGTCTATTGACATTTTGCACAAAGTTTTGGCTGTTGGGGAATAAATTTTTGTGCAATCTGCTATTATC
>OGKL01000323.1_pt1 | contig 13580 bp, 10 predicted proteins | sample 1572471 | NCBI WGS metagenome assembly OGKL01 (sample SAMEA2582156, study PRJEB24529) | metagenome | biome: Human gut stool | place: China | collected 2011
CTTTAATCTTAATTATGATATGCAAAAATACATAATTTACTTTATTATAAGATGGATTATCAAGTTTTTTTAAGAATAATTAGATGTATTAAATGAAATGGTAACAACCCAGCATCCCCTATGAGTAAGAGTAGCTAGGCGATGATCATACGTAGTAATTTAAAAAAAATGGGCTGCAATCTTCGAAAGGATGGATTACAGCCCTTTATTTCTTATTTTATGAAACTTGTAAGTTTTTTTGCATTTCAGTTGATATAATATTTCACGTTAGAGCTCAATACCACACAATTTTACATGTCCTCCATCGACAAGCCCTGGTACACGATATCGAATTTCTTGAATTTTCCTGTTGCCTGAAAGAAATGCTCGGCTTTATCTTTTAAAATGCCGAGATTTATATCCTTAGCTTGGTGTTTCACCTCATAAAAAATAACCTTCTGTTCCAGTTCTTTTATTTCGTTTTGTCTTCCAAAGAACTTCATATTTCTATAATTTTATAGTTTCTTTTTGATATTATTTTTCGAAACCGCTGTTTCGGAAATGGCGGTTTTGAATGCAAAGGTAATAAAAATGCCTGAATATCAGCTTATTTGTTTGCTAATTTAAGTTTTTTTATTTGTTCGAATGTTATTTGTGTTTTCGAAATAGCGGTTTCGGATATAAAAACAACGGGCTTGCTTGATGATTGTGGTCACATTCGAGATCGGGGAATGCTGATTGGATGTAAAAACAGTTAGAGCAAAAGTACAAAAAAGAAATTCGGAGGCAATTTGAAGAGGTATCTTTGAACTACCCACAAGCTAAAGAACATAGCGCTTACCTGTCAATATTATATTAACATTTTGCTGAACATTTCCAGAAAACAGCAAGAAAAAAGCCCCGATACGTCTCGTACCAGGGCTTCGAGCTCTTTAACAATGTATATGAAACAATCATCTTTACTAGAAAGAGATTGCTCTAAAATCCTCTTTAATCTTGCCGACACAAGCTGACAGGCGTTGATAGTTTTTCTCTCCGGCTTTCTTCACACCGCTGATATATTGTCGCATGAGCGATGGGTTGATGCCAGCACGGCGGGCAATATCAGACGCATTGAGATATGAAAAGTAATTGAAGAATGATTGAATATCGTACTTGTAGATAAAATCTACTTCCGGCAAATCATCTTCAAACTCCCTAGCCTCCTCGTAGCAATCAAGCAAATCCTGCTTTGCTTCCTCTACGGTACGTCCCACAGAGTTGAAATGCCCCTTGTTTATCGCATCTTCTGTATGACACCAATACGAACCATCAGATGCTTGTTCTACTGTAACTAAAACCTTTCTTTTCTCCATACATTTATATTTTTAGTAAAAGAGCTCCACAAATAAATCCACACATGGCTCATAGATTGGCAGGGGCTATTCCCCTGCCAAATTTTTAAGCACTTTTATAGCAGTCCCTTTGGCCACCTCCTTGCAGTGCCTAGGCACATAATCGTAAGCGCCAGTCTTGGGATTGATCCATTTGTCGTGCTTTGAACCATGTTGAGACAGGATGCATCCCGCATCTCTCAGTCTCTTCAGTAATTCTGATTGTTTCATTATTTGTAAGAGCTCTTTGTCATTTCGACACTGCAAAGGTAACAAAAAAGCAACTAACCACCAAATATATAGGTAGCATTTTCGTTACATTAACTAAGATTTAACATTTATGCCTACATAATTAACTGAGCCCACTTTAAAAATTTGGATAATACATCTATAATTAGTAACTTTGCACTCATGAAGAATTTTGCAGCGATAGATTTTGAGACTGCCAACCAGCAACGAACCAGCGTTTGCTCCGTGGGCATTGTGATAGTAAGGGATGGTGAGATTGTGGATAGCTACTACAGTCTCATCAAGCCAGAGCCTGAGTATTATTCCTATTGGAATACAAGGGTACATGGACTAACCATGGAGGATACCATGAACGCCAGGGTATTTCCTGAGGTATGGGCTGAGATTGAGCCAAAGATAGAGGGACTGCCATTGGTAGCCCACAACTCTCCCTTTGACGAGGGATGCCTGAAGTCTGTGTTCCAAATGTATCAGATGGACTATCCCGATTATGAGTTCCATTGCACATGCCGAGCCTCCAGAAGAAAGTTGGGATCTCTCCTACCCAACCACCAACTACAAACCGTAGCTGCTTATTGCGGGTACGGCCTAACCCAACACCATAATGCCCTGGCTGACGCAGAGGCTTGTGCTTGGATTGCCAGGGAACTACTATAACTCTTACAACTCATTTTAATGTTTTTTGTCACAAAAATGACAATAGCACTACAAGGGAGTTGCTTTCACGGGTTCATACCGTGAAGCACTCTTTTTGGATTGGTACATCTCTCATTATCCAATAAAGAATGTATGTTAAACTTTTAACGAGAACACTTTTCAAGTGGACTCAAAGATACTATTAAAAAATGAAAACAACAAGGTTTTTCTGGCTTTTTTGATATTTGGATGAGATTTGGGAAGACAGATTCTGCCTACCATAGCAATGGAAGGTTCATTCTCATCATTGGAAGGGCTATACCTAAAAATGATGATTTTTCTATAGGGTCTTGTATATTACAGAATAATTGTGTAATTTTGCATTCTATTATAGAAATATCAATACAATTATGAAGAAAAGAATATTCATTTTAGCAGCCTTACTGAGCACAGGATTGATTGGTAGCATGACTGCAACAACCAAAAGTTCTCATTCAGAGATTATGACGAAAGAAGCAGATGGCAGTTACATTATCAACACCACTACTTTGGGTAAAGATGTAAGGGGATTTCGTGGCAACACCCCTCTCTCCATCCACATCAAGAAAGGAAAGATTATAGATATCAAACCGCTTGCCAACCAGGAAACGCCTAAATTCTTCAATAAGGTAAAACAGGGGTTGCTCAATAAATGGAACGGCATGAAAGTCAGCAAGGCCGCTTCAGTCCAAATAGATGGCGTTACTGGAGCCACTTTCTCAAGTAAAGCTGTGAAAGAAAACGTAAAACGCGGTATTACTTATTACCTGAAACATAAATAAGAGAAAACAGGAAAGAAAGGATTAAGTGTAATATGAAATCATTTTTCCGGATAAAACAGGTTGTAAATCTTTTCATTTGTCTGATTGTTGTTTCATCACTTGCCATCACAAAGCATCATGAACTGTTTGGATACTCTCTCAAATCTGAACAGAAGGCAGAAACTGCAAGCAACGACACGCTACGCATGTTTGGAAACGGAAGAGCAGAGATTAATACTTCTGTTCTAGCATCCAACATCATGGGATATGGAGGAAAGGTTCCACTCAAAATAGTAATCAGGAATGGCGTTGTAGAAAACATCATTGCATTAAAGAATGATGAGACCAAGGAATTCTTTGACAATGCCTCTACTCTGTTTGAAAAATGGAAAGGTAAAACGATAGACAAAGCTATGGATATGAAGGTGGATGCTGTCACAGGTGCTACTTTCTCATCCAAAGCTATCATCGGAAACATGCATCAGGGACTTCTGTATGCTAAAGCACATTTAGCGACTGAAGAATCAGAAAATAGTAGCAGCAGTTTAAGTCCTTCCGAAAACAACAGCTCTTCCCTGTTCTCTCTCAGAAACATCATAGGGATAGCTGTTGTCCTGATGGCAGCCATTCTGCCATTGTTTATCAAGAACAGAAGATACCATTTCTGTCAACTGATACTGAATGTCATTGTGCTCGGCTTCTGGTGTGGTACCTGCCTTTCTTATACCTTCCTGCTGGGCTTTGCAGCCCATGGCATGGAAATATCGGGCAGCATCATAGCGATAGTCATGCTGGTAACAGCCTTTATCTATCCGCTTTTTGGAAAGAAGTCGCATTACTGTACCCATGTATGTCCGTATGGCTCCCTGCAACAGATAGCTGGCAGATGCGTGAAATATAAGTTAAAAATGAGCCCCGTTACTATAAAACGGCTTGATAAGCTTCGCAAGATGATATGGGCATTATTGATGATATGTATATGGGGAGGAGTTTGGAGCGAATGGACTGATTTTGAACCATTCTCGGCATTTATCTTCCATTCTGCCTCATGGATAGTGATTGTGATTGCGCTTCTTTTCATTGCAATATCCTTTATAATCACACGTCCCTACTGTCGTTTTGTATGTCCAATGGGAACTTTGCTAAAGTTCGCTCAAACTTCTATCGTAAAATGAAAAATCCCGGCATGAGATAGCTTGCAGCTATTCTCTTGCCGGGTTTTATTTTTAATGAAATATTCTGATTTTACTCAGACAGCATTGTTACCTCTATCCGATGATTCTGTTTGAGCAGAGTCTGTGCCATCTGCTGCACCTCTTCAGAAGTAAGAGAATCCACCATCTTATAGTAATCTTTATCAAAATCGGCATCATCGTCCAACTCATGCCAGATAACATAACTCCAGTAGTCGTTGGTGATAATCATCTGCTGGTATTGTTTTTTCAGATATTTCTTCACCTTATCCATACTGCTGGCTAAAGGACCCTTATCAGCAATATTCTGCAGTTGCTGATAGATAATAGGATTCAGTTCTTCATAACGTTTCGGATCACTCTTGTAGGTAATGCGAAGCAAAGCATTTGGAAGGGCTTCCTTCTCAAGATTGAAACTGACTCCTACTCCATAGGTACCTCCCTTCTCCTCTCTTACAGAATCTGTATAGGCTATCTGCAATACACGGGTCAGGACATCCAGCACCAGATCGTTCTTTGGTGAGAACGGTACGTTGCCCGTATAAAACACGCTCACGTTGGCAAGCGGTGTTTCCTGCTGATGAACAAACTTCACCGTTTCGTTCTTCATAACAATCTGCGGAACGTTTTTCTTGTCTGTCTCCTCCTTCTTATAGGTCGAAGGCAAGGTAGCCAGATACTGACAGAGTAAAGGACGAAGTTCTGCCATGTCTATCTTTCCGATGAAAACGGTTTTGAAATTGCTAGCATCGCTGAAGCGTTCACGATAGATTTCCATAATGCGCCCGTAATCAGCCTTGGCAAGAACCTCACCGGTGACAGGAGCCATACGCAGGTTATGGTCATAGAGAACGGCAGAAAGGGAGTCATTGTAAACCACCTTGGAACTTGCATTACGGTTTTTCAGAAATGACAGCGTTCGATTCTTCAAACCCTCAAATGCCACACTGTCTTTACGGGGTGCCATGAAATAAAGGTGTGCCAGCTGGAGCATGGTTTCCATATCCTTTACAGAAGATGAGCCTGCTATACGCTGGCCTTCACTACTGATGGATGGAGTCAGCCTGATTGACTTCCCTGCCAAAGCCTTACGCAAAGCAGTAGCTGAAAAGTCGCCTACACCCGCTTCTGTGATGGCACTTGTCAAGAGAGAGAAATTAGGAATATCCTCATTTCCGTAAAGTGAGGTTCCACCTTCAGCGCGCATGCTCATCATTACCTGGTCTGCCTGATAGTCGGTAGGTTTTACGTAAACCTTCATACCATTACTAAGCGTAATCTCTGTCATGCCAAACTTGCCGTATGGTTTTTCAGACACAATCTTGCCCGGTTTTGGCAAGGCAGATATCAACGTAGAAGGAATCTTTTCCTCCTGATACGGTTCATATTGCTTTTTCTGGGCAGCAAGTACCGTAGCTTCTATTTCTGATTCTGAAGGAATAACAAATCCTTCCTTATCAGGGCCATACATCACAAATACCTGGTTTTTATCCGTAATGATGTTACCTACAGACTGATTAACCTCAGCCAGGTTTACTTCACCATCAAACTGCTTTACCAGTTGCAGATTATAGGCTGGAGTAAGGATAGGCTCTCCTTCAAGGAAATGATCCACACACTGGCTTACGTAATGGGCGTTGCGATAATCCTTCTCCATCTTCAGTTTTCGTTCTGCTGCATTGAGATAGAGTTTCTTGGCACGTTCCAGTTCACTCTCTGTAAAACCATGCTGGCGGGCACGCTCTATTTCACCCACAGCCTCGTAGATACCACCGAGTACGTGATCCTGCTTGCAGCTGATGCTCATACTGAAGGCATCCTTGGTACGGGAAACAAAAAAAGCACCATTCCTTACGGTAGCACTCATGAATGGAGGATTTGCCACCTGTTTCTTTTCTGAGAGACGGCCATTGAGCATGTAAGTGATGAGTCCGCTTACATAGTCATCACGCTGATACTTTACCTGGCTCTTTTCGCTGTCAGGAGTGGCATCGGTTTTCATGTAGAGATGGCCGATGATAATAGGCTGCTCCTTGTCCTTCTCAATGGCAACTATCATCTTGTCGTTGTTATTTACGGGATAATAGACACGCTCTGCAGGATTCTTATGGGCTTTGATCTTACCGAAAAGTTTCTGGATTTTCTTCTCCATCATATCCACATCGAAGTCGCCCACAACCACGATGGCCTGAAGATCAGGCCTGTACCACTTCTGATAATAGTCGCGCAAATCTCTGTAAGGAAAGTTATCAACAACATCCATACTGCCGATAGGCATACAATCTTCATATTTGCTTCCCTTGTATATTTTTGGCATCACATTCTCCATCATGCGCTGCATGGCCATGCCGGTACGCCGGTTTCTCCACTCTTCATGAATAACACCACGTTCCTTGTCTATCTCCTTAGGTTCGAGATTGATATACTGGCTCCAGTCGTTGAGTACCAGAAGACATGAATCGATAATGCCCTCACGCTTGACAGGGGCAGACCCGATGTGATAGACTGTCTGATCTACAGATGTATAGGCATTCAGGTTGGCCCCAAACTTAACACCTATGGTTTCACACCAAGGCACGATTCCCAACTTCTTCCCCTTGCCAGGGAAATGCTTGGTACCATTAAAAGCCATGTGCTCCAGAAAATGAGCCAGTCCACGCTGACGGGGTTCCTCAAGGATGGAACCTACGCGCTGGGCAATATAGAAATCGGCAAGGCCTGCCTCTTTATTATTATGTCGTATATAGTAAGTCAGTCCATTCTTCAACTTGCCCTGTCGCACGGAAGTGTCCTGCTCCACAGTCTGAGCGAACAATGAAGCTGGAAACAAAGAGAGAAGGAATAATCCCAAAAACTGATTCTTCATAAATTTTTCTTTTTTAAAATTATACAAGAATGCCTATTTCTTCAGGAAAGAGACTGTTGCATCTGATTCGAAATCATTGGTAGAGTTATTGGTATCAACCCATTTGCCATCAGCATCCTTCTTACGGATTACTGACTTGCCGTAGCGGTTTTCATCTTTGTCTACCTGGCCACAATGAGCCCATCCTGCATCAAGGTTTGCAGATACCAGATTCCATTGCCACATAGATGCAATAGAAAGATTAACCGCATCCAGTATCCAGGAATTAGGAACCTTGATACAGTTCTTGGCTGTCATCGGATAAGCATTACCCTTCACTTCCATCACATAGCTGGCATCGTAAGTATTCTTTTCGAGATACTTCTCCTTATCGCCATGCATACGGGCAATGGCATAAGTCTTGAAACCACGGTTATGCAAAGAGAAATAGGTAAGCGAACTGCAATACCATTTATCCAGATTAGGAACACTGGCATTGTCATCGTCTGTGAAGCGTGGATTTGAACTCTCATCATAGAATTCGTAATCAGCCTTACTTAAATCAAATGAAGCTGAGTTTGCTTCTGTATGATTCTTGGCATTCAATGCCAAGACAAGAGATTTGCCTGGTTCTACTGCAACTTCCGTACCCTTTCCTGGAATCATATAGATAGCATCTACCGTCATTGCTTCGTTCATGATATCCGGATTATAATCATATTTTGTTACTGTGAGGAACTTAGATTCCAGAACCGCTATACTGTCTGCATAGAGCGTAACATCAGAATTATTGGAAAGAATGAAATACTGGTCATCAGAATACTGCTTTCCTTCTGGAGTAAGCGTACCCGTGAAGAAAATCTCTGAGATAACGAAACCTCCCTTAGCATTGAATGTGTTCACAGCCAACTTGACTTGGGCATTGCCGGATTTTACACTCACATTCTCGCTCTTCTGATTGATTTTACTGCTACCGGCAATACCATCCTTAGTAAAACTCAGGTCACCGCTGATGGCAACATTGTATGTTCCTTCAGGCACATCGGCAAGAGATGCCATAAAGCTACCATTTTTTTCCTGGAACTGCTCCTGGATAAACGTTTCATTGGTAGTTACATTGGTAAAAACCGCTTTGGCATTGGAGAGAACTATATTCTCCAGTCCCAATGGCATTTCAATACTCAATGACACAGGAGTGGTAACTACTTTGTCATCATTGTCGCTACAAGAGGTGAAAGTCAATGCCAACACCGAAAGCAACATCATACTCTTTAAAATTAACTTTTTCATTTTTCTACTTTTAGTTACATTAATACTATATTATACTTTAGAAATTATACTTTAGAATGTGATACCAAGAGCCAAATGCAGATGGTGCTGGTGTTCGTTTTCAGAACAAGTTATCCAATCTCCACCTAATTCGGCAAACAAGCCGATCTGTGAGCCTGATAGCCGATAATCACTACGTATCTTAGCAGAGAGCATTCCATAGCCTGCTTTTTCAAACTGGTACTGATGATTGATCATGTCCTGGAACGAAGCCTTCATATTGGCATAAGGCATGACGATACCAGAACTGACATTACCATAATAGGCTGCCGCCATGTCCACAGTAAGGGCCACAGTTCGGGAGAGACTGCGCATCCACTGTCCACCCAATCTTCCATAGATCTTAGCAGCCTCCATTTTGCGTTCAGGATAGACATATCGCTCACGATTGCTCCAATATCCGATCTTTCCATTCAAGCACCATGTACCAGAGTCACTCCCCCATCCGTAAAGTCCTCTGAGATAGGTATCTATAAGATAATTCTTATACATCGTAAGTTTACCGATAATAGGATAATATTGGGCAGAGGACTTGCCAATGATGTTTTCATCACCACTACGTCTGACAAAAACAAGGTTTCCATCTAAGGCTACCTGACGGCTCCCTCCCATGTGCTTCCATCCCAAGGAGACTTCTGCAGAATGATAAAACAACTGGGTTAAGGGTACGGAATTCAAATCGGCAAGCATACGTTTATATTGCCGTCTCCAAAGCTTGGCATGACCATAAAAACCAGTTTCGTTCAACGGATTGGCATCCAGATTTATTCCATATCCTCCACCTTTATAATATAAGGTGCGTTTATCTCCGGAGAAACGACTGTATTCTGTTCCCAATCCTGTCATTTGAAACTCAGGTATAACACCCAGTTCCCGATAGAAATCCACATCATTGGTCTGCTTGTATACATTCCCTTCTAGACCGGCAGCCCACTGGTATTTACCGAAATCATAGGCAGTACCAAGGCGTAGAGTCAGATCTGTGACAATACCTCGCATTCTCGGGTCCACATTCCGATATTCATGTTCTGCTCTGAAAATCGCTTCAATACCGAGTTGGAATTTTCCCTTGCTGACAGCATATCCGCCCTGAAAACCATACCGTTCACAATGTGTGTCACCTCCTAGAGTATCCGCCAGAATATAAGGATTCAGCAAATCATAATCAGAAGAAGAATTCCAGCTGACCTGATATTGCTTTCCCGTCATGTAAGATGCTGCCCCCCAAGCAGAAGAGTGGTTGCTCAAGCGAAGGAAGGTTTCAGCCTTGGCCTCAGAGAGGAAATGCCCTGTTCCCTTCTGCAGTACAAAGGGAGCAGATTGATGCAGGTAATCCATCTGGACATACACTTCAGAATAAGGCAGCGTGAGGCTAAGCCCATGAATGGCGGGATTTTGCCATGCTGTCTCCTTCTGCCAGTTTTTCCACGTAGCATGATGCTCTATCCTGGCAGAATCTGTTACTGCAGACCTTCCAGTAAACCAAGACACACAGCACAGAAATAATATGAAATATCTCTTCTTCATGATTTACATCCAAATTATGTTCAACATCGCTTCATTATGTCCTTCCTTTTCCAATCCCACATAATCGGTACTTGCCCTGAACATCCTGATGTAGGTTTTACCTGAAGCGTCATGATATTGGGCAGTACCCTCTACCAGGATAGCATAAGAACCCCGAAGAATACTGGCTCTGGCTATATTCCCTTCAAATGATGATACGGTGAAAACCTGGGTGGTATTCAGATTGGTAAGACTTACCGTACCCTGGACCCTGTCGAGAACGATATCCGTTTCTCCCTGCAACACGACGGAAGCTTCGGCAAACAGGGAATCTTCATCCTGATGACAGGAGGAAATGATAAAACCACAGGTCATCATACATATAATCAACAATCTCTTCATATCTTTACATTCATTTCTAATCCAAAATAGGGAGTTACATGACGGCGGATCGTTACTCCATTGTTTTCATATTCGGGAGTATAATCCAACAGTTTGTTGCAGAACAGAGCTACATTCAGTTTCTCATCAAAGAGTTTCTTTGTTACCTTGAAATTGACATTCATGGCAAAAGGTACTCTGTATTTGAGATAATAGCTGTCGTTATAATCCCTGATCAGATACCTGAGATAAGCATCATTTTCATCACCTGCTTTCCACTCATGCATCACACCGTCATTATCCATATAGCTGGTAGGATAATTACTCACCTCTTTACTCTGTTTCAGCGTATACCACAGGCATTGGGTGGATATTGAGAAGCCCAACTTCAACTTGGGGACATCCGTATCTAACGTGAAATTGGTATTGAGCATTTCATTCATATTGCCTCCATCATGTTCATAATACCCCACATACTGTATCTGCTTACTGCCGATAACAGCACTTGGGCGATAAGTCTCTACCACAGAATTACGATAAACCGTGCGGAACCATGCTCCGTTGATAGTGAGTCTGGTGAATAGTTTTTCTATTCTTCGGGTAGCAAAGGTGTATTCCACTCCCCGTTTGAGAGTCTGACTGCCATTGGTGTAATAACTGTAGCCCCTCAGTTCCTTACGTTCCTCAAAGGGTAATCCTTCCAAAGAAGGTGGAGCCGACAGTGCATCGGCATCAATTCCCGATGCATCATACCACCTATATATATAGGGAGCATAAGCCGTCTGCAAACGGAAGCCTGAAGTCATATTCTCCCTAAAGAGTGTGACAGACAATCGATTGCCTCCTATATTGATGTCAGTACTCACCTCCCATTTGAAATTACGTGCTGGCTTCAGATTCTGATTGGTTGCATCTATCACATACGTCATCAGGTTGATACGGCGATACGCTGGATTCGTATGGTAATAATTCAGCTGGGTTAAGTCCAGATATACAGGATCAGGGTAAAGCTGTTCCAAAGTAGGCATTTTGGTATGTTCACCTATTCCACCTGCTATTCGGATAAAGGATGGTAGCTTGCCAATATTGAATTTCGGAAAAGTCAAGCCGAGATTGATACGGGGATCCCAGAAAAACTTACCATGCATCTCATAATTATTGGGCAGATTCAACATCTGCGTACCTCTTATACCGGCTACCAGTTCAAGAGAATGACCAGCAAAAGGCAATGTCAACTGTTCCTCAGCATAAATTCCCCACTGTTGGTTGGAAGGTATTGAAGAAAGATTTCGGGGACGGCATGACATGGAACCTGCATAAAGAGGGCGGGTTACATCATAAATCTGCCCCCGTCCTTTATTTTTGTCGTAATTCCAATCGGTGCCTAACAGCAAGGTATTGGAAACCACAAGAGAAGGAACCTGGAATTTACCATTGACCTTAGCATAAAGATTGAGCGGCTTTCCTTCTACATCATGACAAGCCACATATTTATAGGGAAGGATAACACCATCATGAACCCCTTGTGAAGTTGCTGTAGCTGCCACTGTCTGGCGGGTCAGCTGTACCAGTTTGGTTCGCTTGATAAGGTCATACTCATAAGAGGCTGACAAAGTCAGATCCAGCGACTTAAACCAAATGCGCTTCTTGGGAGACAGACTTACATGTGAATTAAATGCATATTTATTATATTGCGATTTATAAGAATCTTCCGCCTGATTATTCAGATCCGGGTCAACTTTATCATTATCAAAAGAACCGGTATAATCGAGATTGGACGAAATCTTCCAACGGTAAAAATCTGTCAACCAAGTTTTTCCGAACCGGGCAGAAAACGTCAGTCTCCTGTAATTTTCAAGCCGGTTTCTTGGATCCGCCTTCGCATCGAGGTAATCAACACTGAGATTGAGGGTCATCTGCTGGGGAGTCCATTCCAATCCTTTTGCAAGATAAAAGAGTTTGCTTCCCATATCTGCTTTCAAACGGGCATTCCAGTCATTTCCACCTCTCCTACGTTCTATTTTCACCAGACCACTTGTCAAATCTCCATATTCTACCGATGGAATGCCACGTACCACCTCTACTTTCTCGATATCATCGGTAGAGATGCTACGCATATCCACTCCGGCATTCATATTTTCTCTGGATGTTGTTGCTGCATCCCAAGCCCCAGCCACATATTGCATATTGGCATTGGTACTGATGGGAGCTCCATCTACTACAAAACTCGTTCCGAGGGAAGTGGTAGTATATCCTGAAGGACTTCCGGCTTCCCGAATACGAATCGTATTAGGGCTACTCAAATCAGGATCTTTGGAACGTCCACCAGGCAACAGTTCGAGAATGTCCGTAAAACTTGAAGGCTGCAGGTGCTCCATGGCATGCTTCTCGATAACAGAAGCAGAAGACAGGCTCTTTGACTCCTGAGCTGTAACCACTACTTCACCCACAGACTTGATTTCCGGTTCCATTTCATAGAGAGCCTGGTTTAACTTACCTAAATAGTTTTTGTATCCTATATAAGTAATCTTAAGAGATTTACCTGCATTGGCTGCATCTATGGAAAATCGCCCGTTAATATCAGTGATAGCTGCCACTTTCTGAGAACTACCCACATACACGACAGCACCGATAATCGCTTCATGAGAATCTTTGTCCACAACTTTGCCAGACATAGATTGCGCCTTTCCCATCAGACTCACCTCAAAAAGCATCATAAGCAACAGGATATGTTTCATACTAATCTTTTAACTTATTTTTTTGGGTGCAAAGATACGACAAAATTAAATTGTTCACAATACCTAAAAATAGGTAATATATGTATCAGTAAATGTACATTCATATATCTGTACTGCGCTCAAATAGTAAAATACAAAAAGACTCAAAGCCACATTCCTGAAGGTAAACAGAAATGTGGTTTTGAGTCTTCTTGTTAACCTGAAACTTAAAAGCAACCAGATTTGAACAACAGGTAAATTGGAATACCTGAATTATTGACCAATGAAACCTTGTCCCCTTTTCTAATATTAAACGGACGTATTTTGTCCGCTTTTCCATGGCAAATATACGATAATTTGTCTGTTTTTCCAAGATTTAACAGTTTCTATCTCCCATTCCACTCAAATTTATCACAAAAGAAGCATTATTACGAGACAAGATCTAAACATAAAACGGGGCATCAAAGCCCTGCGCCATGTTTTTGCGGGATGGGACCGCCGGGGGGCAACTTGCTGATGGGACCGCCATGCTAATGGTGGAGATACATTGGAGACTGAATAATATAATTATT
>OGKL01000332.1_pt1 | contig 13339 bp, 9 predicted proteins | sample 1572471 | NCBI WGS metagenome assembly OGKL01 (sample SAMEA2582156, study PRJEB24529) | metagenome | biome: Human gut stool | place: China | collected 2011
CGATTACCGGTTTCTGCGCCTTCACACACTTAGAGATGATGCGGCGCTGGATGCCAGGAATTCTCTCGATTGGCACCTCGATACCCAAGTCACCACGAGCAACCATGATACCATATGAAGCTTCGATAATATCATCGATGTTATCTACACCCTCCTGGTTTTCTATTTTGGAAATAATCTTGATATCACTGTGATGTTCATCCAAGATATCCTGAACAGCCTTTACATCTGCTGCATTACGTACGAAAGAGTGAGCGATAAAATCAATATCCAATTCTATAGCAAGGAGGATATTCTTACGGTCCTTTTCTGTCAACGCAGGCAAATCAATATGTTCGCCAGGTACATTCACGCTCTTATGTGAACCTAAGAAACCCTCGTTCTGAACTTCAGCTACGAGCATCGGGCCCTGATTATCAATGACCTTCATATCAAGTTCACCATCATCGAAGAGCAAATCATCACCCACTTTCACATCAGCAGCGATATCAGGATAGCTCAGATTGATAATGTCATGAGAAGTTTCCATCTCTGGACGACCAAAAATCTTGACTACATCACCCACATTATAATGAATAGGCTCTGCTACACCTGTGGTACGCACCTCTGGTCCTTTGGTATCAATCATAATACCAATGTGAGGAGACACGGCTCTTACATTCTTGACAATTGTGCGAATACCTTCTTCTGTAGCATGTGCAGTATTCATACGAACGACGTTCATGCCTGCAAAAAACAATTTGCGGATGAAATCCTGATCACAACGACGATCACTGATTGAAGCGACGATTTTTGTTTGTTTCATATCCTTTATTACCTTATTCTTGTTCTCAAATTTTCCTCTAGAAAGACACGCTCTCTGCAATTTGACTGCAAAGATACTGCAAAAGCAAGACAATACAAAATTAAAAAGATTTTTTTTTGTTTTTTTATTGAGAAACTTCCAATATCATTCCAGAAGTATTGCTTTGAGCGGGTCTAAACAAAATTTTAACCTGATTCTGATAACTGAAATTACGAATTGCAATTTATCTCGTTTTTAAATATCCAAGTCGGGAGCCTTTTCTGCACCAGCAGCAGCCTCAAACTTAGGCATAGTCTGAAAACCGAATAGATTTGCGATGATGGCAGTAGGCATCTTACGTACTTTCATATTATACTGTTGCACAGCATCATTATACTTGCGACGCGCCTCGCTGATTCGGTTTTCTGTACCTTCCTCCTGTATCTGAAGAGACCTAAAATTATCAACCGCCTTCAGATCCGGATACTTTTCCGCTACCACCATCAATTTGGAGAAAGCATTCGCCAATTCACCTTGAGCATCAGAATAAGCCTTCAACTTTTCAGGAGTCAGGTTGTTTGCATCAAGTTTCACCTGACCAACTGCTGCACGTGCCTTGGTCACGGCTTCAAACGTTTCCTTCTCATGTTTAGCATAAGCCTTCACGATTTTAACCAACTGAGGCATCATGTCTGCACGGCGCTGATATTGTGTCTGCACATTAGCCAGTTCAGTAGTAGCCTGCTCCTGTACTCCAATGATGCCATTATAAGAACTTAAACCCCATAGTACCAGAAGTACTACGACACCCAAGATAATCCATCCTGTTTTTTTCATAACTTTCAAAATTTTATATTATAATTAATACTATATTATTTCACGTGAAAATATTTTCTTTCCCTACAACCTTGATTTACCATCCACCGCCGGAGCCACCTCCGCCAAATGAACCGCCACCGAAAGAACCTCCAGAGAAGCCGCCACCAGAAGAACTGCCTCCCGAGAAGCCACCTCCGCCACCCAGAAAGAACGGAGGAAACCAATCATCATCATGCCTTTTATGCTGACGAGAGGATTTACCGGAAGATGGCTTTTTCTTGATAACGCCGCATTCCTCCAATATATACCTTATTAATAAATATAGGGGAATGCCGAAACAGATGATAAGAAAAAAGATAATAAATCCCCATTCATCCTCACCTATAGGGCCATCATCCACATCCGGAATACCTGTCCTACCACTCTTCACCTTACTATATATAGAGCGGCTAACGGTAACAACTGCCATCCCCGGCTGATTCAGCCGCATATACTTCACGATACATGCTCTGGCAATATCATCACAATCCACATCAGTCAATTCTCCTTCCAGTCCCATACCGGGTGCAATAAAGTACTTATGATCCTCCACGGCAATCACCATGACAAGTCCCCTTCGAGTTTTCTTGTAACCAATACCATACTTTTCACCGACATCCTGTGACATACGGAATGCATCCTGATCCTTTACATGCCCTACAATGACCAAGACATTCTGAACGCCACATTCCTGATTTAATTTCTGAAGATAAAAATTAGCAGAATCCTTCTGTTCCTTAGATAGATAACCATCTGGATCAGAAACATATTGTGTAGAATCCTTGAGATATGGAATCGGTACATTCTCTGCACTCCACTCGCGATGAGCAAAAGAAGAAGATACCACCGAAACAATAACCAAGAGCAATATAAAAAAACGCTTAAATCTCATTATTTTTCCAATTTTGGTACAAAAATACACAATAAAAACCTTATATGCAAATACTTAGGGCATTATTTTTGCAAAAATATCGCTAACTTTTTTGTTATGTCGCAAAAAACTTGTATCTTTGCACACCGATTTAGATTAATAAATAAATAATTATAGTAAGAATAACATGACTAAAGCAGATATCATCAACGAGGTGTCTATAGCAACAGGCGTACCAAAGAAAGATGTTGGCGTAGTAATAGAAGCATTTATGGATCAGGTTAAGACCAGCCTTGTCGAGAGAAAAGAGAATGTTTACCTTCGCGGATTTGGAAGCTTTAATATCAAGCATAGAGCAGCAAAGACAGCACGTAACATTTCCAAGAACATCACTCTCACCATTCCTGCTCACGACTATCCAAATTTCAAGCCAGCAAAGAGTTTTGTAGATTTGATGCTGGGTCAAGCTGTAGAAAATGAGGATTAATTAAGTCTTTGGACATAACATTTATAAATAACAATATTTTAAAATTTTAAAATCATGCCAAACGGAAAGAAAAAGAAGGGCCACAAGATGGCTACTCACAAGCGTAAAAAGAGATTACGTAAGAACAGACATAAGAGCAAGTAAGCTTTTATAGCCTATTTTGCTCCCAGTCAGTTCGTGACTGAGGGGGTATGTCAGCTCTTAAGTGTTGACATGCCCCTTTTCTGTAAGTACTAATTTAAAAGATTTTTTGAAGAAAATGACAAGCGAAGTTGTAATTGACGTCCAACAGAAAGACATCTCCATCGCGCTCATGGAGGATAAACAATTAGTAGAATATCAAAATGAGCCACGCGAGGCTTCCTTTTCTGTGGGCAATATCTACATCGCCAAGGTTAAGAAACTCATGCCGGGACTTAATGCTTGTTTTGTGGATGTAGGTTATGAACGCGACGCCTTTCTTCATTATCTTGATCTAGGAAGTCAATTTAATTCCTACCAAAAGTATCTTAAACAAGTACAGAGCGACAGAAAGAAACTTTTCCCATTCTCTAAAGCCACCAAATTACCTGACCTCGAAAAGGAAGGTAGTATACAGAATGTCTTGAAGACTGGACAGGAAGTGTTGGTGCAAATCGTAAAAGAACCCATCTCAACCAAGGGACCTCGACTGACAGGTGAAATCTCATTTGCAGGTCGATACTTGGTGCTCATGCCATTTGGAGAAAAAGTTTCTGTTTCGTCGAAAATCAAAAGCGGTGAAGAACGTTCACGACTCAAACAACTCATCCACAGTATCAAACCAAAAAATTGTGGCGTAATCGTACGTACTGTAGCTGAGGGAAAACGTGTTGCAGAACTCGATGCTGAGCTTAAAGTCCTGGTGAAGCGATGGGAGGATGCTATCGCCAAGGTACAGAAAACACAGCAACGCCCGCAACTGGCATTCGAGGAAACCGGAAGAGCCGTTGCTCTCCTGCGTGACTTGTTTAACCCATCTTACGAGAACATCTACGTTAACAACGAAGATGTGATGAACGAGGTGAAAAACTATGTTTCTCTAATAGCCCCTGAAAAGGCGGGCATAGTTAAACTCTATACTGGTAAGGTGCCTATCTTTGACAATTTCAGCATTACCAAACAGATTAAGGCTGGATTTGGACGAGTTGTCAACTACAAACATGGTGCTTATCTCATCATTGAGCATACAGAAGCTCTGCATGTAGTTGATGTAAACAGTGGAAACCGCACTCGTGAGAAAGGTCAGGAAGCAAATGCTCTCGATGTGAACCTGGGTGCTGCCGATGAGTTGGCACGACAGTTGAGACTCCGCGATATGGGAGGTATCATCGTTGTCGATTTCATTGATATGCATCTGGCAGAAGACCGACAATTGCTTTATGAACGCATGTGCAAGAACATGCAGAAGGACCGCGCAAAGCACAATATCCTTCCATTAAGCAAATTCGGACTGATGCAGATTACCCGTCAGCGTGTACGACCAGCTATGGACGTAAACGTAGAGGAAACTTGCCCTACCTGTTTTGGATCGGGCAAAATCAAGTCCAGCATCCTCTTCACCGACCAATTGGAAAGAAAGATTGACCGCTTAGTCAACAAGATTGGCGTCAAGAAATTTACTTTGTATGTGAATCCTTATGTAGCTGCCTTTATCAATAAGGGCTTCATTTCTTTGAAGCGCAAATGGCAGTTCAAGTATGGTTTCGGATTTAATGTGATTGCTTCACAGAAACTGGCATTCCTTCAGTATGAATTCTACGATAAGGACAACCAGTATCTGGATATGCAGGAAGAACAGGAAACAAAATAGTTACTGAAACCAAATAGGTTTTCTCATGCATAGAACAATAAATAAAAGCTCCAATCGAATCATGATGACCGAATGGAGCTTTTATTTATTTCTTAGGTAAAATGCGAATGATAAAGCGCTCTATCGCTCTGGCACTCTTTTCATCCATTAACTTTTGAATATTTCGCAGTTCTGTACAAGCTTTATTCCTTTGCGCTATATTAGCTACCCGCTCAAAGCTATTCAATTCTTTGATAACAGCCATGCGCTCTGCATCAGAAGGAAGAGTTTTCAGTTTCTGAAGTATTGACAGAATTTCGCCAATACGGTGAACCAGTTTTTCATTGATAATCCAACGAAGCGTCATACTCTCACGTAATGCGAGCGCTTGAGAATAACCATTCTTCTCTAAGTCCTTCAAATCTGCAATTCGCTGGTCAAAATGCATATCCAACATTTTACACATATTAAACTCGTTCTGATAGGTAGAAATAATCTTTCCCTCTACCCTATCCTTTCCCAACAGTTTTTCAAAATGAGCACGGTTGGCAAGGAGTTTGCGAAAGACAGGAGAATCAGGAGAATTGATTTCAGATGAAAACATATTCCATGTGTCATCCTTACACAATTCCTCTATGCTTAGCGAACTAAGGTATTGATTGAGTACGGTATCAGCCTTTTGGAAATCACTTACCTTCAGCAAGTCAACTAATTTGCGTACCAATACTGTATTCTTTTCACCAGAGTTATATTTCTTTTCCAGTTCATTAATCTCTGTGGCACGCTGAATCGCATTTTCTATTTTTTCTACGAAAGTAATATTGGAGTTGAGTCTTACCGCCCCCATCTCCTTGCAGAACAGAGTTCCATCGGGATTAATGATGAGGAAAGTAGGATAAATACCCACCTTATATTTCTTGCCCAATTCCGGTCCTTCACCAACATCCATATCCCTTGTCAGAGAAACAAATTTAGGATTGAAATAATCACCACACTCCTGCAAAGGAAAGATATTCTTCATCATATACTTGCAAGGACCACATGTTTGAGTATAGCAATCGATAAAAACTTTCTTTCCTTCAGCCTTCGCTTTTGCCAAAGCTTCCTTAAAAGAAATATCTTCAAAAAGAATTCCTCTATTACTGATTGAATCCTGAGCCATTATAGGCAACAGGATATTAAATAAAGAGAATATCAGAAATATAATTTTCTTCTTCATACAATTACGATTAAAGATCATTTTCAAAAGTAGAACAAATACCACGCAACAGTATTTGTATCTGTTGCATGATATTTGTATGTTACTTTTCATTATTTTTCAGTTGTTGTACCTAATCCCTTGGCAATACCAGGGAGATCGATACCATATTTATCCTTCATGTATCTGACAACAAGCTCATATTTTTCACTAATGAGCGGATACTTCTCCTTCGGATATTTTTCATAGAACTCTTCTGGAGAGAATCGCATAGCTGCTCTGATATAGAGTGAGAAGAAATCTCTGTACATACCACTTGAATTATAATTTGGCTGCTTATAATAGGTAGTAGCAATACTCCATAGAGATTCCTCTTCTACGCCATTATCATCTACCCATCTGATAAGACCACGATTAAACACATAGTTTTTGTGGTTAGGATTGCTTCTATCCAGCCTTGATACAAAATCCATTCCATCTCTCAATCCTTCAGGCTCTGGCAAGGTATTGTCCATTCGCTGAGATGTAAGGAACTGATTGATAAAACTGAATCGCTTTACAGCCAGTGCTTCATTAGCTTTCGCTAATTCCGCCTTCTCTACATCAGTCTTATTCTCTTTATCCTTAAGTTCTGCGCGTTTCTGCAACCAATATAATTCCGTATTGGAAAAACTAATTGCCCAATAGTCAAAGCCATCGAATTTAGTTGGGGTGAAGCCAGCTACATCAGGGATATAAATTTCTGTACTACCTGTACCGGTGCCGGTGCCTGTACCGCCTGTGCCAGTACCACCTGTACCAGTGCCTGTGCCTGTACCACCTGTGCCCGTGCCTGTGCCAGTACCACCTGTGCCTGTGCCAGTACCACCTGTGCCCGTACCTGTGCCTGTACCACCTGTTCCTGTGCCTGTGCCTGTACCACCAGTGCCAGTACCGCCTGTGCCTGTACCGCCTGTGCCAGTGCCTGTGCCAGTACCACCTGTTCCCGTGCCTGTTCCAGTACCACCTGTTCCCGTGCCTGTGCCAGTACCACCTGTACCAGTGCCTGTGCCTGTACCACCAGTACCGCCTGTACCTGTACCACCTGTGCCTGTACCACCAGTACCGCCTGTGCCACCAGTACCAGAATCATCTCCTCCTCCAAGATTAGGATCTACACCCCTAAAGTCTTTCTGCAAGTAAATCTTTACAGGAAAATTCTTCTGAATCATCTCGGTAGAAGCATAAGGGAATACGTTGTTCTTAAAGAAATCAACATAATAAGGCACTTCTGTACCTGGCACATCATCACCATAATAGAGTTTTCCCGTACCTATACCCGTCCATTTTCTGTTCAAGTCGGCAGGAGTAATATCCTTATACAGCAGATAAACACCATATTTATCATGTATTTCTTTAATATCTTCATCCCAAGAATTGTTACCTTGAGGAAATTCCATACGAAGAACGGAGTAGTTACCCGATGGAGTGATAGGATCTTCGGATGGAGTGCAAGCCGTCATTGTGATGAGGCTCGCAACTGTGATATATATAAATCTTTTCATTCTTCTGTGTTATTATCCGGGTTAGTATTATCAACTGTGAACTCAGAAGTCTCACCTATGCGCTTTGCACAAAGTGGATTCTGCTCCAGCTGATTGTTCAATTCTCGTGCTACATCAGGTATAGGGACTGTATAAAGTGGATCCTTTGCCTGAAGAGTATAGGTTGTCTTGGTAGTTGGTGTAGAATACCAAACGTGCTTGATTTCTGGCATACCCCAACGGCGCAAATCATACCAACGATGACTCTCGAAACAAAGTTCACGACGGCGTTCCTGATGTATATACTCCACCAACTTATCAATATCTGCAACATCCTCTGCCTTTGGAGCATAGTTATCAGCAAATCTCTTACTACGTAATTCTACCAAAGCTTGAAGTGCTTCCTGACTTCCATTAGCATCCACTCCAGCCTTGGCGAGCATTGCTTCTGCTTCCATATAATTGAGATATGCCTCAGAAAGACGTAGACTTCTACCAAATACACCTGTACCACCAGTAGGTCGATAACTATTATTGACCTTCAATTTACCGATAGCCAAAGGCAGCAGTTCACCAGAGAATTCTTTCCTTACGATATAACGCTGCTTACGAAGGTCAGCATCCTCAAAACTGTTGAGCAGTTCATCAGAAGCACGGAAATAAGGTTTACGAGGCAAACCTGTCGTTGGGTCTTCCGTAGAATATTCTTCAACCCATCCTGCCCAATCCGATACTTTACCATAAGGGAAGATGACCTCAGAAGATTCATCATAAGAATGATAATTGGTATAGATACGTGCCACCTGACCATATTCATTCTTTTCCGTTTCTACTGTATTGAGATCAAGCAACTTGAACCGCGAATCGTTCATCACCATCTTCGCATACTTGGCAGCCTCTTTCCAGTTCTCCATATAAAGATAGGTACGAGAGAGCAGCAGTTGTACCATTGGCAGACTTGCACGGTAATCCTTCTTCCATTGTCTTGCCTCAGAAACAAGTTTAAACTGACTTTCTGCCTCCAGCAAGTCTTTGACAATTTGGTCATAGACTGCCTTCACGGTACTGCGAGCCATCGGTTTTTCCTCTACACCACTTGTTAATTTCAGAGGAACACCTAAAGCATCAGGATTCTCATTGTATGGCTGACCAAATATATTCACTAAGTTCAGATAGTAAAAGCCACGGAGCGCATAAGCCTGTCCCAGAACATAATGGATATCTTCTTCTGAACCAGTCACAGTATCAATATAATCAATGACAGCATTCACCCCCTTCAGTTTACGATAATATGTATAATACATATCCGTAGAGGTTCTACCAGCCTCTTTCATCATATTAAACATATCCGGCTGCCATGTATAGGAAGCCAACAATATATCGTAATTGAAATTATCTTCAGGTAACTGATAGAGAGTTGCAGTTAAGTCGTCATCCATCAAGGAAAGAAAATAATTAAAGCCACCTATGTCGTTACGAGGATAAGCCTCGCCCAACAAGATTTCATTAAGTGAGCGCACATCCTTTGGGACAAACTCACTTGTGGATTTTGGCTCCAGGAAGTCACCGCAACTATTGAGCATCAGCATGCCTCCCAAGAGTACCATTGTATATAATTTAACTTTTTTCATGATTGTCATTTTTTAGAATGAAGCACTAAGTCCGAAAGAGAAAATGCGTGGCTGGATACTGTTACCAAACTCAGGATCAAAGCCATTCCATTTCTTGCTGGCAATGACGAAGAGATTGTTTGTACTACCACTCAAAGAGATGCTTGTAGCATGAATCTTCTGACAAATTTTCTTAGGCAGATAATAAGACACAGACAACTGATTGCAGCGGAAGAAAGAACCGCTCACAAGACGTGCTGTTGAATTTGCCCACATTTCATAACGATTGGTAAAATAGCCATCTGGTGTATAGAGATTGAGAATATCCGCTACCGAAGTATAGAGACCAGGTATGTTGGTATGCAGCTCATCACCAGGCTGCTTCCATCGATTCAACAATTCCTTGCTGAGGTTGGACAGCGGACTTGGCATCTTGCCATAAGTAAAGGTAGAATATGGGTTAGGAAGGCGTTTCTTAGAACCCAAAATCAGGGCAAAGCTCGCACTTACCTGAAGATCCTTCCAGCGCACATGAGGATTGATACCTCCAGTAAAGAAAGGCTCTGATTCACCTGCATAAACCAAGAATGACAATGGATCTATTGTCTTATCCGGATTTTCAAACTCCTCTACTTGGGTACCTCTAAAGGTAGGAAGACCTGTCTCATGGTCAAGACCTGTAAAATCATAAGCCCAGAAAGAATAGAGAGAATAACCCTTACGCAAAGGGCGCTGACTGTTACCGGCTACGAAATCACGATGGGTCAACTGGTCAACACGGGCTGTGCGATCATCCGTTTCAGTCTTGTTCCAGTTCTTGGAAGCATTAAATCCAACACTTACTACTAAGTCCTTGGTCTTGATAGGAGTGATATTCATTGTCCACTCGAGACCATGGTTGACGATGATACCACCATTGAGCTTCAATGTTCCCATACCATATTCCTCTGGTACATCTTGCTCGATAATCGCATTAGAACGTCTTCCGTAATACTCAAGACTCATCGTTACGGCTCTGAAAATCTGCATATCGAGACCGAGGTTCCAAGTCTTGGTACGTTCCCACTTCAGATAAGGGTTAGGAAGACTTGCGATGCTGGTATAGTATTCATTATAACCAGGAAGCAAACCACCATAAGAAGCTATCAATTCCGGACTGATGGAATTGACTACATTTCCCTGAATACCATATGTCGCACGGAGGTTAAGCTGGTCAAGCCACTTCACGTTGTCTTTGATAAACTTCTCTTCTGCTATCTTCCAAGAGAAACCGAACGAATAAGTAGGATCAAACTGCTTACGCTTATCCTGTCCGAAACGGTTGGAAGCATCTGAACGGATATTCATATTCATAACATAACGATTCTTCAGAGAGTAAGCAGCTGTACCAAAGAAGGATACGTAATTGGAAGTATTGTTGATACTACTCCATCCACCCTCAAAGAGACCTCTAAGAGCACCCCAACCTATAGACTGTGTACCTCCGATAGGCACAATATCCTCTGGAAGCGAAGGAGAGATCAAACTCTCACCACGCTCAGGCACATAACCCCAGACATTCGTACCCTTACCATATGTTTTGGAAGAACGCATCTCAAAACCAAACATACCATTGACACGATGAATCTCATTGAAAGTCTTGCTTGCTACCAGCTTATGCTGCATGTCAAGCGAAGTCATATTGGAATTATTATTGGTCAACTGACCGCCAAATGGCAACAGGGCTGCTTTATACAAAGCAGAACCAGGTTCAGCCTCACCTACTCCATAACCACGATAGTTGGTTTCAATGTAGGAAGTCCTTTCACCCTTATAACTTTCAGAATCGTTGGAACTATGAGCCATAGAACCCACCAACTGATAATTAAGCCAAGGAAGAAGCTGGAAATCAATATTTGCAGACACATTGAAGGTATTACCGCGGTTCTTACTATAACTGTTATCCATCTCATTGAGGACATTGTAGCCATAAGTATTGTTGGAACCGAGGGACTTGTTCAACTGATAAGTATAATATTGTTTATAGAAAGCTCGTTCACCATTTTCCTCGAAAGCAGGTACGGCACGGCTGGTATTAAGAGCATACGACTGAGGACTTACACCGCTATAGCCGTAAGAATTTCGTGAACTACCGCTAATATTAAAGGAAGCACGGATTCGCTTACTGAATTGCACACCTACATTCAGACGAGTAGTAAATTGATTTTGACTATTACCAATTTCTGTACCTTCAGAATTAGAGTAGCCAAAAGAAGCATTATAAGTTACTCTCTGAGTACCACCAGATACGCTGAGATTATGACTATGACTAAAAGAATTACGGGTCAAGAGATCAAGCCAGTCAGTATTCACAGTTTCCAATCTTTCCATCTGCTTCATAAAGTCGGCCTCGGAAATCATGTGCTTGTTAAACATAGCCATCAATCCCTCATAAGTATAAATCTGAGGAAGCGGATCACCCTGATAGCGCACACCCGCATCATACGCCTCCTTACTGAACTGAATACGCTCTTGCGAATTCATAAAATCAAATAAGTCGTAGTTAGGACGTTGACGGACAGAGAAGTTTGCTGAATAGCGGATACTGGTACGTTCTGCAGAACCCTTCTTGGTCGTGATGACAATCACACCATTAGAAGCCTTAGAACCATAGATGGCAGTAGCCGAAGCATCCTTCAACACAGTAATATTTTCTATATCCTGAGGGTTGAGCCAGGACACCTGATTACCTATCAATTCCTTCATATCAGTAGTCATCGCTGCTGTAGCATCGATAGAAATAGGGTCTTCCTGGATGACTCCATCAACAACCCAAAGAGGGTCGGTATTTCCAAGAATAGTTGCCTTACCACGAATGGTAAGCTTAGGAGCAGATCCCACACGGGAAGAAGAATTGACTACCATCAATCCTGCCACCTTACCCTGCAACATCTGGTCGATAGTCTGGTAGGCAGGCATCAGCACATCTTCACCTTTCAAAGTGGTGAAGGCACCAACCATATCCTTACGAGGCAAGCGACCATAACCAGTCTCCACAACTTCAACTTCCTTCAATTGACTTGTGGCAGCAGGAATCATACTCACATTGATGGAATTGCTATTGTGGTAACGTACCACCTTCTTTTCCATTCCAAGGTAAGTGAACTCCAGGTAATATGCCTTTCCTGGCTCCATTTCAGGCATGGTAAGACTGAATTTACCATTGATGTCAGTAACGGTTGCCAATTTGGTACCTCTCACTCTTACACTTACACCAGGCAGGGGATCCTGGCTGTCATCGGTGACGACACCTTTGGCAATAACTGCAGTACGGCGAGCTTGAACAGCTCCCTTTTGGCTTGTGTTTACATTGTTTTGAGCAAAGACTGCTTGTCCAGAGGCAAGAGCAAAGCACAAAAGAGATGTATTCAAGACCATGGTGTAGTTTTTTCTCTTAGAATTCATAGTCCCTTTTGTTTTAAATTAATAATTGGCACAAAGATAGCAAATAAAGTTAAACGAGCAAAACATTTTATTACTATTTTTTGTATTTTGCACGTATTTTGTCAGTTTTTCCTGTATTTTTATACGCAAATAGAAATTTTATTGAATTACATTTAGATTTCTATGGTCTTTTTAAAACATTTAATGATATTAATAAAAAAGTTAATTTAAAATTCCATGTAACCTTTTCTATTACTTCATCGTCTAAGTTATAAGATAACATGAGTAATAACATAAAAAGAAAGGAAAAAATTATGATTTTGAGTACAACTCCAACCATAGAAGGTCACCCTATCCGTGAATATCGTGGCATTGTGACAGGCGAAACCATCATTGGTACCAACTTTGTGAAAGATTTCTTTGCCAGTATTCGTGATGTGATTGGCGGAAGAAGCGGTTCTTACGAAAGTACCCTCCGCGAAGCTAAAGATACTGCACTCAGGGAGATGAGCCAGCGTGCTGCATCCTTAGGCTGCAATGCCATCGTGGGCATCGACCTGGATTACGAAACCGTTGGTAACAGCGGCTCCATGCTGATGGTAACTTGCAGCGGAACGGCAGTGATTATCTAAGTTCTGCATCTGAAAAAAAGAATAAAACATGTCTGAACAGGGGCGGTAACCGCCTAAAAAATCGAGTTACCGCCCCTGTTCAGACATATTTTACAAGATTATAATATAGTATTAACAGGTATAAAGTAATTAAATAAATATGA
>OGKL01000368.1_pt1 | contig 12351 bp, 10 predicted proteins | sample 1572471 | NCBI WGS metagenome assembly OGKL01 (sample SAMEA2582156, study PRJEB24529) | metagenome | biome: Human gut stool | place: China | collected 2011
TTACAGGGTATTTAATATGCCATAAATGACCGTGTTCATCTTCGTGTTCTACCTCCACATCAGACAACGCTGTTGCACAACGAGGGCACCAGTTGATGATGCGTTCACCACGATAGATCAAACCTTTTTCATAAAGGCTTACAAATACTTCACGTACTGCATGATAGTATCCTTCATCCAATGTAAAACGTTCACGGCTCCAGTCACAGGATGCACCTAAGCTGCGAATTTGTTTAACAATGGTATCGCCATATTCTTTCTTCCATTTCCAAACGCGTTCTACGAATTTTTCACGACCTAAATCATAGCGAGATTTGCCCTCTTCTTTAGCGAGCATTTCTTCTACCTTGATTTGTGTAGCAATACCAGCATGGTCTGTACCAGGCATCCATAATACATTGTAACCTTGCATACGTTTAAAACGAATCAAGATATCTTGTAATGTATTATCTAGTGCATGCCCCATATGCAACATACCTGTTACATTTGGAGGTGGTAATACAATGCTAAATGGTTCCTTGTCAGTGTCTACTTCTTCGTGAAAGTAACCTTGGTTTTCCCAATAGGAATACCATTTACTTTCGATTTCACCAGGATTGTAGGTGGTTAAATTTTCGTAGGTTTTCATCGTTCCTCCTGAAAGTAAGTACTTATCGTTTCATCACTTTAGCTAACACAAAGAGGCTAGTTTCATATAATAATATCATCGGCAATGCAATCATGGTTTGTGAGAACATATCCGGTGTAGGTGAAATTACTGCACCTATAATAAAGGAAAGCAAAATAAATATTTTGCGTTTCTTTTTTAAGAATTGGGATGTAATTAAATTAAAATATCCCATAATGATAATGACCAATGGCAGTTCGAATATAAAGCCGAACGGTAGTACAAAGGCCAATACAAAGTCCATATATTGACCAATGGAAAACATCGGTTGCAATTCATCGGTGGCAAATCCCATAAAGAACTTAACCGCAGCAGGCAACACTAAGATATAGGAAAAGAAAATACCTGTTACAAACAACAAAAAGGCTACTGGTAAAATCCAGTTTGATAGATGTTTCTCGCGAACTGTCAATGCTGGTTTTACAAAGAGCCATATTTGATGCAGTATGATAGGCGATGCCAAAATTATGCCGCCTACGATGGATACCTTCATATACGTAAAGAAGGCTTCTGTAGGACGCATGTAATATAACTTGCCTGCAGGGGCTAATAAAATATCTAATAATACGTCTACATAATAATAGGCAATGCCCGTTCCTATGATAATAGCAACAACCATAATTATAATACGTCTACGAAGTTCTGATAGATGACCTACCAACGATAAATTGGCAGCTTCGTCCATCATCTTTTGTTCCATCTCCGTATATAACGGCTCTGGAGCCTCCTCTTCCTGTTCAGTATTTACCACGGCATATTGCTCTTGTTCTGCTTTTTGTGCTTGTTCCCGACGCTTTTGTCGAACTACGCTATCAAATGAAGGTTTCTTTATGGGATATTCGAAATCTTTAGGTTCGAAGGCCTCCATATTATACCTTTCTATCTGCTAAGTTTTGAACAGCTAATACTAAAAACTCTTTGCCATCAAAATCACGTATAGATTGTAATGCAGATAACGCATCATCACAATATTGTTGTGCGACCCGTAATGTATTATCTATACCACCCTGAGCGATAACATAATCGATAATCTCTTGTTCATTACCGCCATGATTAAGGTTCTTAATATCTTGCAACAACTGATTCTGATTGCTTTCATTAACAATACTAAGCAATGGATAGGTTAACAAGCCCTCTCGAAGGTCATTCCCTACAGGTTTGCCTGTCGTGTCTGAGGTTTCGCGATAATCCATAATATCATCGGTAATCTGGAACGCCATCCCCAACGCATGACCATATCGTTTTAGGTACATAATTTCATCACTAGACCAGCCACCTAACAGACCCCCTAGTTCCATGCAGCCCTCCATAAAGTCGGCTGTTTTCTTTTGCGTCTTTGTCATATATCGATCTATGCCTTGGTCAATGCGATACACATCTTCCATTTGCATAAATTCACCTTCCACAAGACAGGTGATGATATGAGAAAAGACCTTTAAATATTCCATATGTGGCATTTCGGATACGATACGGAATGCCTTAGCAAATAAATAGTCACCACTTAAAATGGCAACCTTATTGCCTTTGTGCTTATGAATTGTCTCTTCACCGCGACGTATTTCCGCTTGATCTAAGACATCATCATGAATCAACGTCGCTAGGTGTAACATTTCTACAGCTTCTGCAATCTTAATACGTTCCGCCTCTACCGATGTACCCGCATTGGCAATAAGCAAGCATAATTGCGCGCGCAAACGTTTACCGCCGGCCTCGGATAAAGGTCTAATCAGTGTATTAAAATCTTCAGACCCTGTGTTAAAGGATGACGCAAGAGCACGTTCAACACCCTCTAAATCAAGAGCGATGCGTTCCATCATCTCTAACTGGTTTGAATTACTCATGCTTCCTCCCCTACTAGTACTTGATTAATTCGTTGCTGCAATAACTCACGGCCCGTATGTTTCAATGAGCTATACATAATCGGTGGAGAATCAGTTGGATACATGGCTTTAACTTTTGCTAAATTTATTGATTTCTCTTTAGCATTGAGCTTATCTACCTTCGTCACCACAATTTGAAGAGGCACACCGGCCTCAACGAGCCAATCAAACGCCACTTTGTCGATAGGCATCTCTGGATGACGCCCATCGATAAGCAAGCATAATAACATTAATCGTTCAGAATGCAATATATAATCAGATATAAATGATGACCACATATTGCGATTATCTTTATTCGTCTTTGCAAAACCATATCCAGGCAAATCCACTAAGAACCAGTGGTACCGACGTTCTTCAGTTTCACTAATATCCTCTTTTGATTCAATATCAAAATAGTTTATCGTCTTTGTTTTCCCTGGCTGTCCACTCACAAGAGCAAGGCCACGATAATTACATAAGGAATTAATCAATGAGGATTTGCCCACATTAGAGCGTCCTAAAAAGGCTACTTCTACCGTATCCCCTTCAGGATATTGATCTGCTTTTACACAGGATGTATTATATTTTGCTGCTATAATGCGAGGCCCCTTAATTTCTTTTCTTGTATATTGTGGTTTTGGCCCCATATGTTTTGTGGATTTTTTCTTCTTTTGCATTATACAAGTGCCTTTGCTAAAACTTCATCCATTGTCTTAACAGGTGTGATGATAAGACCTTCTTTTACACTATCTGGTAATTCAGGAATATCCTTTTCATTACCTTTTGGAATTAAAACCTCTTTCACACCATATGACAATGCTGCCAACAATTTCTCTTTAAGACCGCCAATTGGTAATACGCGGCCACGCAATGTGATTTCACCAGTCATAGCGAGATCAGCGCGCACCTTACGTCCCGTCAAGGCAGATACCATTGCTAATGTCATCGTAATCCCTGCAGAAGGACCATCCTTTGGTGTTGCCCCTTCTGGAAGATGAACGTGAATGTCTAACTTTTTATAGAATTCTTCATCGATTTTCAAGGATTTTGCATTATGACGAATATAGCTCATAGCAGCATGACCGGATTCTTGCATTACTTTACCAAGGCTACCGGTTAGTGCTAATTTGCCAGTCCCTGCCATTGTTGTCGCTTCACAAGGTAATACTACACCACCTACAGAGGTCCAAGCAAGTCCGTTAACATAGCCCACTTGAGGTTTCTTTTCACGCTCTTGATCGATAAAGATAGGCGCGCCTAAGTATTCGTGTAAATTCTTGACGGAAACCTTCGGAGTTTCAATATCTTGTTCTACCACTTGGTAAGCCATTTTTCGGCATACTTTAGCGATAGTTTTTTCCAAGGTACGAACACCAGCTTCACGAGTATATTCGGATACAATTTTCTTTAACACTGCATCAGATAGTTTAATCTTATTATCTTTTAAACCGTTCTTTTCGATTTGTTTAGGTGCTAAATAGCGCTTAGCGATTTCTAATTTTTCATCTTCCATGTAGCTTGAAAGCTCAATAATTTCCATACGGTCTAATAATGGGCCTGGAATATTAGAGGCCACATTCGCCGTAGTAATCCAGAATACATCGGAGAAATCAAATGGAATTTCAATAAAATGATCGCTAAATGTACTATTTTGTTCCGGATCCAACACTTCTAATAATGCAGAAGATGGATCACCTTTATAATCGGATGCCAATTTATCGATTTCATCAAGCAAGAATACAGGATTACGTGTACCTGCATTTTTAATGCCCTGAATCATACGACCTGGCAATGCGCCAATGTATGTACGACGATGGCCACGAATTTCAGCTTCATCGCGAACGCCGCCTAAGGATGCGCGTACGAATTTACGATTCATCGCTTTAGCAATGGATGAAGCTAACGATGTTTTACCAACACCAGGAGGTCCTACTAAGCAAAGGATGGAACCGCTATTCTTACCTGTCAATTTGCGAACTGCCAAGAATTCTAAGATACGTTTCTTAACCTTTTCTAAGCCATAATGATCAGCCTCTAAAATATCTTTTGCTTCATTGATATCTAGACGATCATCGGTAACATCGTTCCATGGTAAACTTAGCACCCAGTCAAGATAATTTCTAAGAATGGTCGCTTCTGGCATCATTTGTGGCATGCGGCTATAGCGAGAAATTTCTTTATCGATACGATTGTGAACCTCTTCGCTCAAATTAAGAGCTTTTAATTGTTCTCTTAATTCATCTGCTTCTTCCTCAGGATCGCCCTTATCACCCAATTCATCATGAATGACGCGAATTTTTTCACGCAAGAAATATTCTTTTTGTGTTTTTTCCATAGCTTGACGAACTTGATTATTGATGGAATTTTCCAAATCAGAAATTTGTAATTCCATATTAAGAATGCCTACAATCATGTTCAATCGTCTTGCAACAGATAATTCTTCTAGTAACTCTTGTCGTTTTGCATTATTAACAGGCAGCATAAATGCTACTTGATCGGCTAGTTCACAAGGGTCACGCAATTCCATAACGCGTGTAACGCCTTCTTCAGTAATCGTTTTAGCTTCATCAGCCCATTCATTGAATTTAGACTGTACTAAACGACGATACGCCTCAAGTTCTACATCATCTTCGAAAATGGATGCTACACGTTCATAGTCCCCTACATAATAAGGATCCATGCTCGTAATGTTCATAACACGAATACGAGTAATACCTTCAACGAGAACACGAACAATACCACCTGGTAAGCGCAACATTTGTTTAATTTTTACTAATGTACCCATTTGGGCTAAATCATGAACGGTAGGTGCATCTACAGAATCATCCTTTTGGGATACCACTGCCATAATGCGATCTTCGTTCATTGCGGCTTCTACCGCTTTGATGGATTTGTCTCGACCGATATCGAGGTGAATCACGATATTCGGATATACAACCATCCCTCTAAGGGGAACGGTAGGAATACCTACTTCGAGTAAATTCATATGTCCTCCAAGGATTTATATTATGAAAAGAAACTCATTCCTACACAGAAATGAGTTTCTTCGAATTACGATTTCAACTGGATGTCTTGGTCTGCCTCATTTTTGAGTATAGGTTCACCTGTGCTCAACACGGATTCACGATTAACTATGCACTTAGTTACTTCCGGCATGGAAGGAACTTCAAACATAACGCGTTTCATCACCTTTTCAATGATAGCACGCAAACCACGAGCACCTGTTTTTCGCTGTAATGCTTCATCAGCGATTTCTTCTAATGCATCATCTTCAAATGTCAATTCTACACCATCAAGGGATAGAATTTTTTCATATTGCTTAGTCAATGCATTTTTCGGTTTTGTAAGAATTTGGACCAATGCATCCCGATCTAATAGGTCTAATGTTACCATAACAGGCAAACGACCAATAAATTCAGGAATCAAACCAAATTTCAATAAATCTTCAGGTACAACCTCTTTTAGAATCGCAGATACATCGCGTTCTTCAGCACGTTGTACATCAGCACCAAAACCTAATGTTTTCTTAGCAGTACGTTTTGTAATAACCTTATCCATACCATCAAATGCGCCACCACAAATAAAGAGAATATTTGTAGTATCAATTTGTAACATTTCTTGATTAGGATGCTTACGACCACCTTGAGGTGGCACCGAAGCAACGGTACCTTCTAAGATTTTTAAAAGTGCTTGTTGCACACCTTCCCCTGACACGTCACGTGTAATGGAAGGATTTTCAGACTTACGGGCAATCTTATCGATTTCATCGATGTAAATAATACCGCGTTCAGCCCGTTCAATATCATAATCGGCGGCTTGAATGAGTTTTAATAGAATATTTTCTACATCTTCCCCTACATAGCCAGCCTCGGTTAAGCTTGTTGCATCTGCAATTGCAAATGGAACCTCTAACATTTTTGCCAATGTTTGAGCCAATAATGTTTTACCACTACCTGTAGGTCCAATAAATAGAACATTGGACTTTTGTAGTTCTACATCATCTACCACATTATCTGTTTGTAGACGTTTGTAGTGATTATATACTGCCACCGCAAGGGAAACTTTAGCATCATCTTGACCAATGACATATTGATCAAGATGAGCTTTAATTTCTTTTGGCGTTGGCAATTCTTTTAATTTAAAGTCTTCTGTACCGATGTCACCAAGTTCATCTTCAATGATGCGTTCACAAACTTCTACGCATTCATCACAGATGTACACATTAGGACCGGCCACTAGTTTTCTTACTTCATCACTTGTGCGTCCGCAAAAGCTACAACGCATAGTATCTTTATCTTTTGCCAATGAGCGCCTCCATTACTTGCTTTCTACAGGTTCTCTTGTGAGTACCTCATCGATTAAGCCGTATTCAACGGCATCCTGAGCACTCATGAAGTTATCGCGATCTGTATCGCGCGCTACAACCTCAATATCTTGTCCACTGCGAGAAGCTAAGATACCATTTAATTCTTCACGCATACGAAGAATCTCACGGGCATGGATTTCAATTTCAGATGCTTGCCCTTGTACACCACCTAATGGTTGGTGAATCATAACGCGCGCATGAGGCAATGCAAAGCGTTTTCCCTTTGCACCGGCTGTCAATAATACAGCCCCCATACTTGCAGCGGAGCCTACGCAAATGGTAGACACATCTGGTTTAATATATTGCATCGTGTCATAGATAGCCATACCAGCAGTTACAACACCACCTGGGCTATTAATATATAGATGAATATCTTTATCTGGATCCTCTGCTTCTAGGAAAAGCATTTGGGCAATCACCGCATTTGCAACATTATCATCAATAGGTCCACCTAAAAAGATAATGCGATCCTTTAATAAGCGAGAGTAAATATCATACGAACGTTCACCACGTTCGCCTTGTTCAACTACGATTGGTACATACATATAATCACCTTTTCATGTACCTAGTGAGCAAACATTATTCTGCTGCTTCTGCACCTTTTGCATTATCGATGATGAATCGAGCTGCTTTTTTGCGAGCTACAGAGCCTGCTAACATAGCTACACGACCTTCTTTTGCAATAATATCCCAAACTTCTTTAGGATCTGCCCCAAAGTTTTGAGCCATAATGAAGATTTCACGGTTCATATCATCTGGAGTTACTTCGATACCTTCAGCAGTTGCGATAGCGTCTAATACTAAATCAGCACGTACGTTTTCAGCTGCAGAATCTTTGTATTCAGAACGTAAATCTTCGATAGTTTTATTGGAGAATTTCAAGTAGTCATCAAGTTTCAAGCCACGGCCTTCCATGTTCATAGCCAATTCTTGAATCATTTGTTCTACGCGATCTTCGATCATTACTTCTGGGATGTCTACAGTTGCATTTTTAACAGCTGTTTGAATCAAGTCAGCATTGTAAGTATCGATTGCGCGACGGGAAGCTTCTTCTTCCATTTTAGCGCGAAGATCTTTTTTCAATTCTTCAATAGTTTCGTAAGAGCTTGCTTCTTTTGCGAACTCATCGTTCAATTCAGGCAACTCTTTACGTTTAATGTCATGGATATGAGTTTTGAATTCTGCTTCTTTACCAGCAAGTTCTGCTACGAAGTAGTCTTCAGGGAATGTTACTTTTACAGTTACATCATCACCAGCTTTAGCGCCGATCAATTGATCTTCGAAGCCAGGAATGAAGCTACCAGAACCGATTTGTAATGGGTAGGATTTACCTTCGCCACCATCAAATGGTTTACCGTCAACGGAACCAGCGAAGTCGATTACTGCGAAGTCGTCTTTTTGAATTGTAGCGCCTTCTTCAGCAACAACCATTTTTGCTTGTTGTTCACGAATATTGTTCAATTGTTCTTCGATTTGTTCGTCAGTTACTGTAGCGTCTTGTTTTTCTGCTTCTAAGCCTTTGTAATCGCCAAGTTTAACTTCAGGGCGTTTAGTTACAGTAGCTTTGAAAATCAAATCTTTACCTTCTTCGAATTGTTCGCGTTCGATTTCAGGTTCAGATACAGGCACGATATCATTTTCACGAAGTGCAGCACTATAGTTTTGGCTAGCCAATACTTCAAACGCTTCTTCCAAGATAGCTTCTTTACCGAAGTTCATTTCCAAAATACGGCGAGGCGCATGTCCTTTGCGGAAGCCAGGGATGTTCACTTGACCTGCAATGCGTTTTACAGCTTGTTTAATGCCTTTATCTACTTCTGCTGCAGGTACTTCAATAGTTAACGTTACTACGTGTTGATCAACAGGATTTACAGTTGCTTTCATTTAAAATATGTCCTCCTCGAAGGGCAATATGCCCAAATTTCTGTAGTATATTATGCACTCCTAATAATAACATAAATGCAAGGTCAATGCAATTCTTCTCAATATACACTAAAAGACCACCCCAAAACGGGTGGTCTTTACATATTTTACATAATTATGCCAATTAGTTATCTTTAGCAATCAATTTGATAATGTCACGACGAGACAAAATCCCGATCAAACGATACTCTTTATCTACAACTGGCACATTTTTCAAATGTTGATCAAGCATAACAGATACAATTTCTTCTACATCTTTATCCGGTGTAGTTGTAATTACTTCTTCAGTCATCAACTCATGAACATGAGACGCTAACAATTTTTTAAATTGAGCATTATATTCGCCAATGCCATTGTAATAAATGGAAGCACCTAAGACATTTACATAATGAGGTACATGAGGGCGAACCTTTTTGTATAACAAGTCACCTTCTGAAATAATACCTAACAATTTATTTTCTTCATCCACAACAGAGACAGCTGTTAAATTATATTTAACTAATAAGTCTGCTACATCAGAAATAGGAGCATCTTTACCAACTGTAACAGGATATTTATTCATTACGTCTTGGATTTTCATAGGGAATTCCTCCTTCATATAACTTTACTCTTTATTATACTATTCGACCTTAGAGTTGAAAACTCCTTTTTCAAAAATTGTATATAAATAATATTTAGTTAAGTATATCACCAGTGGTATGGTTCATTGCGATTTATCTTAGCACTGCGGTAAATCTGTTCTACTAACAACAATCGAACCATTTGATGAGTAAAGGTCATAGGGCTAAAGGATAACTTAAATTTTACAGAACGACGCAATTCGTCACTAACCCCAAAAACACCACCTATGATAAAGGCCATATCACTGATGCCGTCCACCTCTAATTTAGATACCATAGAGGCCAAATTTTCAGAAGATATCGTTTTACCATATACATCTAGCAATACGGTGTATGCCGATTTAGGGACGGCCTTTAACAACCGCTGTCCCTCTTCTACGACTACTTGTTTACGGTCCGCATCACTGGGCTTATCCCCTATTTTACTTTCATTCAATTCAGTAATTGTAATACCTCCATAGGGGCGCATACGTTTTACAAACTCTGCAACCCCTTCGCGGAGATACGCTTCTTTTAATTTACCAATACAGATTACATGAAACTTCATACAAGATGTACCTCTAATTTTTGCGAACAGACTGCATGGATACTATTTCGTTAGGTTGTCCATGCTGTAATTTCATTTCTGGGCCTATTTTAACGCCCCCATCGACGAGCATTTGACCAATCGTCTGCGTTACGAGGACAGGGTTATTATTATTTTCAGAGCGATGTGCCAAAATGACCTGCATAAAATCAGGTCGTTTCATCATGAGTAACGCTTGAGCAGCCATTTCATTACTCAAATGACCTTCATCACTAGCCACACGTTGTTTTAAAAATGGTTGATAAGGACCAAACCGCAACATATGAGGATCATAATTGGCTTCTAGTACTAACAGAGTCGTATCATCCATACGATGTAAGATACTATCAGAAATTACACCCGTATCGGTAACGACAGTAGCCTTATCTTTTCCAGCAAATACATTAATACCTATTGGATCAGCCGCATCATGACTAACGCCAAAAGACTCGACTACAAGATTACCAAGAGAGAGGCTCCCCTTAGTCAATTCTATTAATTGATTCTTTGGCACAATTAACTTATCTTGAATTTCACGCCACGTCCCTTGTTTAGTATACACAGGGATATCAAATCGTTTCAACAATTGTTGAAGCCCTGCAATATGATCACTATGTTCATGACTGATAAAAATGCCCTCTACCTGTGCCATATCGATATGCAATTCTTTTAAACTATTGACGATGCGCCGGCAACTAATGCCCACATCGTGCAATATGACGGAGTTCCCTTTTTTTATTACTGTACAATTGCCTTTGCTACCACTAGCAAGAACATGGACCTCCAACGGTGAGGATTCACTCATCAAAACACTCCATATACTAAATCATAATTTTTTACATATGTCTGTGAAAGTCAGTTACTTATCAACTATCACAAACATAAACTTTAATTATTTGTAGACAACGTATTTAAGCGTTCTACAAAGTATGCCATATTAGCTTCAATATCTGGTCCACGGCGGAACATGTCACCACCAACGAGGAACATCGTATCATTTCCATACAAATCTACCAGTTCATTAAGCCGAGCATCTGTTACACCACCACCCGGTGCTGGACACGCTGCTTTCATCAATCCAAATGGATGTTTAATATAAGAGGAAATTCTCTTACATTGATCTTCGGTGAAAGTAAATCGGCCGCCATAAGATACAAATATAGGCATATCTGCACCAAAGATACGTGGTAACAATCCCAATTGCAAATAGTCGGCAATACCAGATACACCAGGGCTCATAAAGCCACCAGAGTAAGCAGGATGATGAATGATTGGTAAGCCTAACTTTTCATCATTTGCTAGTTTATGAAGCCATCCAAAGCCCACAAGACCGGAAGCCACCATAAGAGCTGTAGCACCTGCATCTTTTGCAAAATAAGCGCGTTCTATTACGTCTGTACCATCACCCGACACATTAGCTGCATATAGTGTATGTGTACCGTGGGCTTCATTCATTTCACGTACCATGGCAGCACATCGTTGTACACGATCTTTAAATTGAGAGAACGACTGATTAGAAATACCGTGGTCATCTTTGATAACATCTGCTCCACCACGTGTATAAGCACCGCACATACGAGCGAGCTCTTCATTCGGTGTTCCCATAGGTTTTACTACGGCCTGAATCATAGGACGCGTTGGCGTTTCAACCAATTGACGAAGTCCTTGCAAGCCAAATTGAGGGCCTTTAAATACATCATATAAAGTTGGACAGAGTTCAATATCAACTACCCAAATATGTGGTTGTAACGATGAGTTACCAAAGACTACGTTTAAGAATTGCGTTGCTTCTAGCGCTGTTGTATCTACAAGGTATGAAATACGAGCCACATAGTAATGAGACGGATTAATCGTAACATTAGGCATAACCCCTACATTGGCATATGTAGAATCAGAACTCATAGGTTCTAAGGACTCCAATCTGCCAGTGATAGTGCCTTTAATGTACGGATCCGTTACAAACTCATAAGGAAATTCTATGGTTTGCTCCACTTGAACAGCCCAAGCAATTGATTTTGCTTCTTCATATGTACTCGCTTCTATTCTATATGTAACTATAAATCGCTCGTCTTTCATAATGCGTCTCCTTTGCAATAATATTATTTAATTATATACCAAAGTAGTACACGATTCCATACAAAAAAGGCCTCACTCTAAAACTAGAGTGAGGCCTTTTGAAAGAGCGAAAACATGTATATAGATTTTTACCTATATAAACAAGGTTTCTACCGTGAGAGACAATACATGCAATCGTATGAGAATAAACTCGTCTAACTATATATTATTGATAGAAATGTTTAGGATAGCCTTTGAATCGTGTGAAGTGACGGTATTTATGTATTGCACGATTA
>OGKL01000387.1_pt1 | contig 11872 bp, 6 predicted proteins | sample 1572471 | NCBI WGS metagenome assembly OGKL01 (sample SAMEA2582156, study PRJEB24529) | metagenome | biome: Human gut stool | place: China | collected 2011
TACAAACTCGCCGAGCAGAATTGGTGCAAAAGCGTTTGCAGGAATACGAACGTGTACAAGAACGTGCAAAACTTGCTGAAACAGGAAAGTGGCGCCGCCTGCAAATCCGCAGGAAAGCGCCGCCCATTGTAAACCTATTCTCGTACAAATATGACTTCTTGAAAATAAAACTACTTTGCCTTGATGACGAAGCGGAATTCGCGGTCGCCATAATGCATACGGTATTTCTCCATAGGCTTAGTCATCCAGCTGTCGATGCAACCTAAGCCGTACTGGCGTTGCTGGATATGTACCAGTGTCAAGCCCTTGTCAACCAAATCACCGCTATGCTGTCCCCAAGCATGCTCTTTTTCATCGCCAGAATCCAAATCCTCAATAGAATAAGGAATGGCACTGCACTCCATCGGAGCATACCCCTCGAAAGTAATACCCTTGCCTGATGCAGGATTGAAGATGGAGAAATAACGGATATCTGTATGGTTGCCACTCTCCTGAGGACGAATATAAGGATAATACTCATCCTTTACATCCGACTCATATTTGCCAATAAAGGTAGAAGAATGACGGTCGATATAATTCTCCTCCGGACCACGGCCATAATACTCCAACTTAGAGAATGATGCAGGCAAATCCAATACCATACCATATCGGAACAAGTCAGCTATCTTAGCCGCTTTATCCGTGGTCATCTTCTCGGTAACAGAAACCTCACCTACCGCATTGATGCGATAACGAAGTACCAACTCAGCCTTCACCTCAGGCATTTCAAAGGTAGCGGTCAAAACAACACTATCCTTCATCTCACTCTTGTCGAATGACTTCAAGTTCATTACAGGATTTTTCCAAACCTTCAACTCCTTCTGCAAAGAAGCACCATAATCATTATCAGTAGGAGCACGCCAGAATTCAGGCTTCATGCTCTCGCGGAATTTCAAGATAGGCTCACCGTCCACGTCAAGATAGTCTATCAAACCCGTCTTCTTGCCTATAGTAACCGACATTCTCTTGGTAGAAACCTTCACATAGCTATTGGTTTCCTCTACCTCTATATTGTTGGTACTCTGGAGTTTCCCTTTCTTACCAGAAATCTTAGTAGAAGTCGCCGCAATAGGAGTATCTACCTTATCAAACTGATATTCATTGATGACAAACTGCTGGCGGGCCATTACCTGTCCTTTCTCTACCAATGGTTCTGTACCATCGCTGGCAAAGGCAAAATTGACTGTAATTTCCTCCTTACCATGTTCAGTCTCTGCTTCAGCAATAGCATACTTCAAAGCATCACTCTTCACCATTTTAGTTGTCTGAGGAGCAATACCCTTAGTCTCAGGAATCTCAACAGTAGATAACTTCACACCATTAGCATAGATAGTTGCAGTAAGGTGCAGGTCGTCAATCTTCTTGAAGAAATTCTCATTATAGATATTGAAAGCACCATTCACGGCATCCAGATCCTTGATCCATACATTCTGATGCCAATACTGGATTTCGTAGGCATGCGGATTCAAACGGCGATCTGGAGCAATGATACCATTGCAATTGAAGTTGTAGTCACTGGCAGGATAACGCCCATAGTCGCCACCATAGGTAAAGATTTCCTTGCCTGTAATCGGACTCTTGTCACGCAGACCCTGATCTACAAAGTCCCAGATGTATCCACCCTGATACTTAGGATATTTGCGAATCAGATCCCAGTACTCCTTGAAACCGCCCTCTGAGTTACCCATCGCATGAGCATACTCACATTGGATATAAGGTTTTACGCCATCACTCTTGCAATATTTCTCACTCTCCTCGTAGTCGATGTACATCGGACAATGAATATCTGTCTTACTGTCATATCCACCACGCTCATACTGCACAGGACGAGTCTGATCATAGGCTTTCACCCAGTCATAGGTCTTCTCGAAGTTGATGCCATAGCCACACTCATTACCCAAACTCCATACGATGATGGAAGGATGGTTGATGAAAGTCTTCACATTACCCTCGTTACGCTCGATATGAGTCTGGAGGTATTCAGGGAACTTGGCGAGAGATTTCTCATCATATCCCATACCATGAGATTCAAGGTTTGCCTCAGCAGTCACATAGATTCCATATTCATCACAGAGGTCATACCAGCGAGGATCATCAGGATAATGACAGGTACGAACAGCGTTGATATTCAACTGCTTCATAATCTTAATATCCTGAATCATGCGCTCCACGCTGACCACATAGCCACCATCAGGATCTATTTCATGACGGTTAGCACCCTTGATCAGGACAGGCTTGCCATTGACCAGGAGCTGTGCATTCTTGATTTCCACATTGCGGAAACCTATCTTTTGAGGAATAACCTCCGATACACCCTGCTTATTTTTCAAAGTAATGAATGCCTTATATAAATAAGGTGTTTCTGCAGTCCATGCCTTCACCCCTGGCACCTTAATAGTACCCTGTACACCTGAAGCCTCAGCAATCTTCTTGCCATCCTTATCACACAATGTAAGAGTAACATCAGTCTTACCACCCTTCAGGGCTATCTGATAGTTCAGGACACCATCCCGGTATTGATTTTCCAAACCTGCATCCAGACGGATATCAGCTGCATGAACTTTCGGACGGGCATAGAGATATACCTCACGGGCAATTCCTGTAAAACGCCAGAAGTCCTGATCCTCAAAATAAGAACCATCACACCAGCGCATCACCTGCATAGCAATGAGGTTTTTGCCTGGTTTCAGATATTTGGAGATATTAAACTCTGCAGCCACCTTGCTGTCTTCGCTATATCCCACATACTTGCCATTCACCCAGAGAGTCAAATTGCTGGTAGCAGAACCTACATGGAAATATACATCCTTGCCCTTCCAGTCCTTAGGCAGGGCAAAGGTGCGGCGATAGGAACCCGTATAGTTGTTGAGTTCGCTGATATAAGGAGGATTTGGGTCAAACTGGGTAGCCCAGGCATAACCGATATTCTTATAAGTAGCATCGCCATAGCCATTCAGTTCAAACAAGCCCGGTACAGGAAAATCCTTCCATTGAGAATCATCAAAGTTGGCAGCGAAGAAATTGACAGGACGCTTGTTGTAGTCCTTGACGAAATTAAATTTCCAAGTGCCTTCCATCGAAAGGTAGTTGGCTGAATTTTTCTTCTCGAAAGCCTGAGCCTTATCCTGATTCTCGAAAGCAAAGAACGCAGCACGGCGAGGAGCACGATTCTGCTGATTGACATCTACATTATGCCATCTGCTGGCATCTTGCGCCTTTACTTCGCCATGCCCATTAAGAACCATGGCACCCAGTAGGGCAAGAAACATGAAATTTCTTTTGTTCATATTCATGAATATTTATGATTTAAAAACAGGTTTTACCTTATTATATATTTAATGGAACAGTTGACTATCTTCAACATCCGCAAATTCCTTGGAATTATCCTTGCGCATCTGCAGGTTGAGTCCGTTCCACCAAGAAGGCCAGCCACCAGTAATATTGGCTATGAAGACATACTTGATAGGATGTAACCCCTTAGCCAAAGCTACGCAGTTGTCACGATGGGAAATACTCTTCACTTCGCTGGAGTTGTCGATAAGCAACTTACTGTCAATCCAAACCTGGTCGGCACGGGAAGAAACGTAATATACACCATCCTCTGGCACCATCACATATCCTTCAGCAATAGCAGCATAACCATTCTCTCCACGCAGAGTGCGAGCATCGTCAGCCTGCTTCAATTTCATTTCGCCAAAGTTGCGGATAACAGAATTTTCCCAGACGCCATCCGTCCATTCTAAGTCATTCACATGATGATAATACCCCTTGATACGCTTCATCTCCAAACCCGGCTTTACATCTTTCACCTCAACAGAAGGAGCATAATTCTGTTTCTCCACCTGGATGGTTCTGATGCGACTCATCTTACCAGAAGGCAAAACCGTAGCAATATTGATGATACAATCATGGTTTACAGGGATAGGAGCAGTATAGATCAGAGACTCTGGAGTAGGCATCGTGCCATCCAGTGTATAGACCATCTTCATCGGACGGGAAGTGGTAAAGGTTACGGTAGTATCCTTGGTAATCACCACTTTATCGCAGGATCCGTATGGCTGCTCTGGCAGAGGAAGATGATATTTGATACAACGTTCATCAAGTCTTACGAGGTTAGCATCCACTCGTTTGCAGAAATCCGTAAAGTTCTTACGACTCAATGGCGACCAGGCAACCTCAGATAGTGCCAGGGCACGAGGATACATCATATACTCCATCTTGGCATTGGAATACATATATTCAGACCAGTTGTTGCATTGCACACCCAAAATATGCTTATCAAGTCCAGCCTTGCGGATTACATCAGGAACAGGGTCGAAACTATAGGTTTTGGCCAGATAGACAGGACTGCTTGGAATCGTGATTGGTTCTATCTTACTGTCGCCCTGATAATGGTCAAGGTAAAGACCACCAGAACCAGGAGTCATGATAACATCATGCCCTTGCTTAGCAGCTTCGATACCTCCATCAATACCTCGCCAAGACATGACGGTAGCATTCTCACTCAATCCACCTTCCAGAATTTCATCCCATCCGATGATTTTCTTACCATACTTCTCCAGCATCTTTTCTACACGTTTGATCACATAGCTCTGTAGTCTTTCCTCTGCAGAGTGCTTGCCATCGCCCTGAAGATGCTCGTCAACAATACGCTTCTGACAAGTAGGGCAGGTTTTCCAACTGTTTTTCGGGCACTCGTCGCCACCTATATGGAAATATTTACCAGGGAAGAGCGGCACCATTTCCTTGAAGATATCATCCAGGAAATGGAACATCAATTCCTTGCCGGGACACATCACGATGTCCTCGATACCCCAAACCATTCTTGGAGTCCATTGCTCTCCCTTACAGGACAATTCTGGATAAGCAGCAATAGCCGCCATCATGTGTCCAGGAAGATCCACCTCAGGAATCACCGTCATATAACGCTTGGCAGCATAATCCACGATATCCTTAATCTCCTCCTGTGTATAAAAACCTCCATAGATAGAGCCATCGCCTTCCTTGCGATAACCGCCAATAGAAGTCAGTTTAGGATATTTCTTGATTTCAATACGCCAGCCCTGATCTTCCGTCAGATGGAAATGCATCGTATTGACCTTGAGAGAAGCCATCAGGTCAATCTGCTTCTTCACATTCTGTACAGTAATGAAATGACGGCATGGATCGAGATGGAAACCACGATAACCGAAACGAGGATAGTCTTCGATATCACAACATTGTGCCACCCATTTGACTCCCTTTACCAGAGAAGCACTTTCCACTTCCGCTGGCAACAACTGCAGGAAGGTCTGCATACCATAAAAGGCACCCTTACCTGTCTTTGCTTTGATAACCACTCCCTTGGCAATAACCTGAAGGCGATAGCCCTCCTCATTCATTTTCATCGAAGGGTTGATAATGATAGAGATATTTCCCTTCTTGTTGCCCACATTGACCTCATATCCAGTAGAAGTCTTGAGCTTGCCTGCCAGATAACCAGCTATCGCTTTACCTTCCTCTGTATTGTAGGAAATACCAAGGCTGGAAGGCAAAATAAATTCTCCACGCTGTTGGGTGAGTTTGACTGGTGTTGGAATCACATTGACTTCTGCAGCCAAAGAACACACAGGATTCATCCCCAAGTAAACCATGAGGGCGAATGCTGGAAATAGTTTTTTAATCTGATTCATATCGTATTCAGTTGTTAGTTTGATCTAGTTATTCAAATATGAGGTTTTAATCTTTCTAATATCTTTTATTAGTTGCCAATATTTTAATAAAATATTTTATTTTGCAAAGATATATGTTTTTTGTGTTACTTCAAAGGTTTTATGGTTAATAAATCTAAAACGCCAATACTTTTCGTATCTTGTCATCTTTATGCAGATAAGTGTATATTTGCCATATTATCAGATATTTACGTGTAAAGGAACAAAATAACTCACGGAAAGAGTGAGACTATTTTCTATCATAAGAATTTTAATAAAAAGGACTTTAAGATAGAAACTCTAAAGTTTACTTATATATATAAATAAGGTGTAGGGGCTAAAAAACAGCCTCAAAATAATAAAAAAGCAAAGAAATGAACATATTTAATGTTTATTAACTACAAAAATGTTGCACGTATTAATAAAAGCTTTATCTTTGCAAATAAAAAATATTACTTATGAAACAAGAGATAATAAAATATATTAAGAATATAGGTAAAAAAGCTACTATACCTAAGAAAATCTTGGAGCATTTTATATCTCACGGACATTCCACTATCCCGGAAATATCTAAGAGTATAGGAGTAAGTCTCCCAACCACGACAAGCGCCTTGAATGAGATGATGACAGTGGGAATAGTCAAAGAATTCGGAAAGAAGGAAACTGCCATGGGGCGCATCCCAATGCTTTACGGTTTGAAGCCTAAGGCTGGTTACTTTATAGGTGCCAATCCGGAAATGGACAGTCTGGCACTTTCTGCAAGTGATTTCTGCGGCAACCAGATAGTGGAAAAGACAAAAATTCCCTACTGTTACGAAAACACTCCGGAGAATCTGGAAAAACTCGGAAGCATCATCAATGATTTCATTGACAGTCTTCCTATCAAGAAAGAGGAAATACTAAATGTCTGTGTCAATGTAGCAGAACGCGTTAATCCTTTTGAAGGAACGGCATACAATATGTTTACATTTACCGAAAAACCTTTGGCAACGGAAATATCAGAAATGATTAATTTACCGGTTTGCATCGAAAACGACACCAGAAGCATGACCTATGCAGAATACATCAAAGGCTGCAGTAAAGGAATGAAAGACATTATCTTTGTGAATGTGTGCTGGGGTCTCGGAATCGGAATCATCATAGACGGTAAACTCTATTATGGAAAGTCTGGATATTCCGGTGAATTTGGACATACACCTGGCTACAACAACAACATCATCTGCCACTGTGGAAAAATCGGTTGCATAGAAACTGAAACTTCTGGCAGAGCTCTGAAAAGAAAATTGACCGAAGCACTTCTGGAAGGAAAACAATCCATACTTTCAGACAAGGTGGTAAACAGAAAAGAAGAGTTAAACTTACAAGATATTCTGGACGCCATCGCAAAAGAAGATGTGCTCAGCTTAGTTATCCTACAACATGTTGCAGATGAACTGGGAAAACAACTGGCAGGAATCATCAACGTCTTCAACCCGGAAATGCTGGTCATCGGAGGCGAAATGTCGGCTACAGGAGATTATCTGACATTGCCTATCAGAATGGGCATCAAGAGATTCTCTCTCAACGTCATGAACGAGGATTCTAAGATTGTAACCTCCGAACTGAAAGGTCAAGCGGGCGTAGTGGGAGCCTGTCTCATGGCAAGATACAGATTACTCTATGCTTAGCAAATACCTCTCTCTAACTGACAACTATATATACATGACTAACAAAAATCAACAAAAACCTGATTAAATATAAATCTATCTCTCTATATATAAAAGGTATGAGAAGATACATTGTGTACGAGAAAAAATAACTTAAACCGAAACAACATGAGAAAATGCTTTCTGATTGCCATGATGTTGGGAATCTCAACACTGGCAATTTCGGCACAAAAGACATCCAAGTCACTGGAGCCTGTGCAACCAACTCCTACTACCAAACAGGTAGAATGGCAGAAAATGGAAACATACGCTTTCATCCACTTTGGATTGAACACTTTCAATGACAAAGAATGGGGATACGGAAACTCGGATGTAAAAACCTTCAATCCCAAGAAATTGGACTGCGAGCAATGGGCAAGAACACTTGCTGCTGCAGGTAATCGAGTAGGAGGAAAACGAAGTAGTTTTTCTCCTACTTTCGTTTTCCGACCTCTCACACCACCGTACATGCGGTTCCGCATACGGCGGTTCCTATTTTGGATACCATTCGAGGTATGAACCCGTCAATGTAGCATAGCCTGCCGTGCTCAACTTTTCATTGGTCATCGCACGACTTAGTATGTAACTACCAGCTATGCGCCAATAACCCAAACGACTATTGCCCCACATGTAAGCTTGGTATTTATCTATACCACACTTTATCAAGTTGGCAATTCTCGTTTTCACCCTCTTCCACGACTTCCATATACACATACGTAGCCGTCGTCTTAGCCACTCGTCAGTTTCCATGAGGAAACGTTTCATGTTGGCAAGGTGATAGTAACCTACCCACCCCCTTATGTACTCTTCAAGTTTTTGCTTCCTCTTGGCATATCCCCAACCATTGCTTCGAGAAGTCAACTCCTTGAGTTTGGCTTTCATCTTGGATTTGGCTTTTGGGTGTACCGTGAGTTGGCATTTGCCTTTCATTACATAAAAGGAGTAACCAAGGTATTTCACACCTTGCACATAGGACACAACTGTCTTGTCCCTGTTCACCTTCAGATGAAGTTCTCCTTCGATGAATCGGGTTACAGATTCCTTCACGCGCTTGGCTGCACGCTTGGACTTACAAAATATCATCGAGTCATCGGCATAGCGGACAAAAGGGAGACCTCGGCTTGTGAGTTCCTTGTCCAACTCGTTGAGCATGATGTTGCTCAAAAGCGGACTTAAAGGTCCTCCTTGGGGAGTGCCTTCCTCACTTGCCTCGAACATACCTTTGTTCATCACACCACTGCGGAGATATTTGTGAATAAGGCTTATCACCCTACCATCCTTTATCGTGCGGCTGAGGATTTCTATGAGTTTACTGTGGCTCACCGTGTCGAAGAAACGCTCCAAGTCAAGGTCAACCACATAAATGTAGCCATCATCGATTATTTTCTGAGCACCTCTTAGGGCATCATGGCAGCCTCTTCTCGGACGGAAGCCGTAGCTTCTTGGAGAGAATTGACGCTCATAGAGGAGAGTTAGGGTCTGGTTGATGGCTTGTTGAACCAGACGGTCTATGACCGTGGGAATGCCCAACAGGCGCATCTTGCCATTGTCTTTGGGTATCTCTACCCTTTTTACGGGATTCGGACGGTATGAACCGTCAAGCAGGGAACGGATTAGGGCATCCTTGTTAGCCAAGAGCCAAGGGAGCATTTGCTCACATGACATCTTGTCGATACCGCTACAGCCCTTGTTACGCTGCACAGCCTTGTAGGCTTTGAGTAGGTTATCAGGACTGATGATGCGCTCCAATAGGTGTTCCTTGTCGAATGGTACTTCCACGATGTTGTCTTCACATATCCACATGAAGGTCTGCACTCCCACATATCCTTCGGATTCCGTCCTATCTGTCTGTGGGCAGCCCTTGACTTCTGCCAATGTTTTCTGCATTCTTTCCTTCATAAGGTACGTTTCAATTACTATCGTTTAATTTATAGGTTCTGCCCTTCATGGAGCGTTATCGAGAACTCCACTACTATGGCATCTGCTGACTTCTCACAGCAAGCTTTACTCCATGACTTTCGTAAAGGCAACTAATCGCCATGTCCGTGAGACCTCCTCAGATAAGGGCTTATTCTTTCCATCTTATACCCACTTCATTTACACCAACCATTCCGAATAGCTATAGGACTTTGATTTGTTTGGCAATCTCATCCATGGTAAAATGCCTTATATGAAGTTTCTGTACGTTAGGTCAGATGTTTGCCGCCAGCTTCTTTCAGATTCCACCTCGCAGTGGACACCCTTGCTATTGGCTATACAATTCCCGCTATTAGGGCTTGTTAGGGACTTGCACCCATTAGAATAAGCTCATGCCGAGCATACTGAAAGGGGTCATCATCACTGCAAAGCACCATGATGGCTTCTGCCTTTGGCCAACCCATACGACAGATTACTGCATCCGAAACACTCCTTATAAGAATGGTGAAGGTGATGTCGTGGGAGAACTTTCCAAAGCTTGCCAAAAATATGGATTGAAGTTCGGCATATACCTTTCACCTTGGGACAGAAATCAGGCCAGTTACGGCTCACCATATTACCTGAAACTCTACCAGCGCCAACTCAAGGAACTGCTGAGCAACTATGGTGAACTCTTCGAAATATGGTTTGATGGAGCCAACGGAGGAGATGGATGGTACGGAGGAGCAGAGGAAAAACGAACCATCGACAGAAAGCACTACTACGACTTCCCTAAAATCTTCCAGATTGTAGATAGTCTCCAGCCAAATGCCACTATTTTCGGTGATGGCGGACCAGGGTGCAGATGGGTAGGAAACGAAAACGGATTTGCAGGCGAAACCTGCTGGTCTATGATTCCTTCCAATACCGTATATCCAGGCTATAAAAACTACAAGCAACTGCAATTCGGCTGGGAAAATGGTGATCAATGGACCCCCGCAGAATGTGATGTATCCATCCGACCAGGATGGTTCTATCACGAAACTGAGGACAGTAAGGTCAAAACCGTTGACCAGTTATGCGATCTTTATTATAGAAGTGTAGGGCACAATGCCACATTCTTGCTTAATTTTCCGGTAAATAAAGATGGGCTCATTCATCCTATTGACTCAGCCAATGCAGTCAACTTCCACAAGAAGATACAGCAAGAATTGTCCAACAATGTCTTGAAAGGCATCACTCCTAAAACGGATAGCCAACAAGGCAAAAACATTGGCAAAAACATGACCGATGGGAAATACGACACCTTCTGGGCATCGAAAACGATCAAAGGAGCAAGCATCGAATTCCGTCTGGGCAAGACACAAGAAATCTCTCGCCTCATGCTTCAGGAATACATCCCATTGGGTCAACGGGTAAAAGCCTTTACAGTCTATTATCTCCAAGACAAGAACTGGGTGAAACTCAATCAGAAGGAAGAGACAACAACAATCGGCTACAAACGCATCCTTCGATTCGACAGAATCAAGACTAATGGTCTTCGCATCGTATTCGATGATGCCCGAGGTTGCCCTTGCATCAATAATATTGCTGCCTACTAAGCAGATAGAAATATCTGTCAGGCAGATATAAAGCAAAAATAAAAAAGAACAAAATTATTATCTAAATAACTAACGTAAACAATTACACCTATGAACAAAAAAGTGAATTTTTATTTCGCGGCTCTTTTAGGTACTATGTCACCTCTTTGCGCCGTTCCAGCGTTAGCAAGCCAAAGCTTGATTGCAACTGCTACGCAACAGCAAAATTCCTGTACTGGTAATGTCATCGACCCTGCTGGTGAACCTCTTATTGGCGCTACCATTAGAGTTGATGGACAGGTAGGCGGTACTGTTACCGATATCGATGGTAACTTTACGCTCTCTAACTTAAAGAAAGGTGCCAAACTGACCATTACATCTATTGGCTACAAGGCGCAGACTGTAACATGGAATGGTGCTCCATTGAAAATCACCATGCAAGACGATGCCAACATGCTCGAAGAGACTGTAGTCATCGGTTATGGTACAGTAAAGAAGGCTGACTTAGCAGGTTCTGTTGCAGTATTAGACGGCAAGAGTTTCAAGGACCAGCCTGTTGCACGTGTTGAGGATGCACTCAACGGACGTATGTCTGGTGTGCAGGTAATGTCAAGTGGTATTCCTGGTGGAGCCATGAAGATTCGTGTTCGTGGTACCAGCTCAGTAAACAAGAGCAACGACCCTCTCTACGTAGTAGATGGTATCGTTCGCGAAACTGGTCTTGAGGGTATCAGCCCTGAAGATATCCAGAGCATTCAGGTATTGAAGGATGCTTCTTCTACCGCTATCTATGGTGCCCGTGGTGCCAATGGTGTTGTGATGGTACAGACAAAGAGCGGTAAGGCTGGTGCTACACAGGTAACATTCGATGCTTCCGTAGGTTTCTCAAGCGCTTATCACATTCCAGAGGTCATGGGAACCAAGGAGTATGCACAGGCTTTGATTGATTACAAGGGTGTATCTCAGGGTGCTATGCAGGATT
>OGKL01000391.1_pt1 | contig 11646 bp, 7 predicted proteins | sample 1572471 | NCBI WGS metagenome assembly OGKL01 (sample SAMEA2582156, study PRJEB24529) | metagenome | biome: Human gut stool | place: China | collected 2011
ACCAGGCATTCATGGCTTTGGCTGAGCAGCCAGAGATGCGTTTCATCATCTCTAATACAACTGAGGCTGGTATTGCATTCGATGACGCTTGCAAGTTTACAGATGCTCCTGCTGCATCTTATCCAGGTAAGTTGGTTCAGTTGCTGTTCCATCGCTATAAGTTCTTCGAGGGTGATCCAACTAAGGGTATGATCTTGATGCCTTGTGAGTTGATTTTCTTGAACGGTCACCACTTGAAGGAATGCATTTACCAGTATATCGAGCTTTGGAAGGAAGATATGGGTGCTGATTACGAGGGCTTCAAGGAGTGGTTTACCAACCATTGCTATGTTTGCGCTACACTCGTTGACCGTATCGTTCCTGGTTTCCCACGCGATACCATCAAGGAAATTCAGCAGAAGGTTTGCTACAAGGATAACCTCGTAGTAAAGGCAGAAAGCTTCCACCTCTGGGTAATCGAGAAGGCTGAGAATATGACAGTTGAGCAGATGCAGGAAGAGTTCCCTGCTCACAAGGCTGGTCTCCATGTTCTTATTACAGACAACGAGAAACCATACCACGAGCGTAAGGTTACTTTGTTGAATGGTCCTCACACAGTATTGAGCCCTGTAACATACCTCAGCGGTGTCAATATCGTACGTGATGCTTGCGAGCACCCAGTATTGGGCAAGTATATCCACAAGGTACAGTTTGACGAGTTGATGCAGACATTGAATCTTCCTATGGATGAGTTGCAGAAGTTTGCTTCTGACGTATTGGAGCGTTTCGAGAACCCATTCGTTGATCATCAGGTAACCAGCATCATGCTGAACTCATTCCCTAAGTATGAGACTCGTGACCTCCCTGGTGTGAAGGTTTACTTGGAGCGTAAGGGTGAGTTGCCACAGGGCTTGGTATTCGGTCTTGCAGCTATCATTACTTACTATAAGGGTGGTACCCGTGCTGATGGTGCTCCTATCCAGCCACAGGACGATCAGAAGATCATCGACAAGTTGAAAGAGCTTTGGGCAACAGGTGATACTCAGAAGGTTGCTGAGGGTGTACTTGCTTTCGACTATATCTGGAAGGAAGACCTGAATAAGACTGTACCTGGTTTGACAGAGTTGGTTAAGAAAGATCTTGATCTTATCCAGGAGAAAGGTATGCTTGAGGCAGTAAAGACTATTTTGTAAGAAATAGAGTGAAACTTAGATAAAGCATTTTCATGCGTAAAAAAGGGAAGTTCCTTTCGGGACTTCCCTTTTGTCGTAGTATGCTCGGCACGAGCATTGTCTAACGGGTGCAAGTCCCGAGTAAGCCCTAATAGCGGGAATTACATAGCCAAGGGCAAGGGTGTTCATCGTGAGGTGAAATCTGAAAGAAGCCGGCGGCAAACATCTGACCTAACGGACAGAAACTTCATACAAGGCATATGACCGTGGGTAAGGTTGCTACGCAAACCAAAGCCCGATAGCTATTCGGAACGGTCGGTGTAAATGAAGTGGGTATAAGATGGAAAGACAATGCCCTTATCCGAGGAGGTCTCACGGACGCTTCAAATAGTTTTTTTTACGAAAGAAGCGGAGTAAAGCTTGCCGTGAGAAGTCAGCAACGCCATAGTAGTGCAATAGTCGATAACGTTGCACGAAGGGCTGAACCTAACAATTAAACGATAGTAATTGAAACATACTTTATGAAGGAAAGAATGCAGAAAACATTATCCCAAGTTAATGGCTGCCCCCAAAGAGATAGGTCGGAAACCGAATGGTATGGGGGAGTGCAGACCTTCATGTGGATATGTGAAGACAACATCGTGGAAGTACCATTCGACAAGGAACACCTTTTCGAGCAAATTCTTAGTCCTTCAAATCTCAACCGAGCCTACAAGGCGGTTATGAGAAACAAAGGCTGTGGTGGTATCGACAAGATGTCGTGTGAGCAGTTGCTCCCATGGCTCTTGACCAATAAGGACTTGCTTATCCGTTCCTTGATGGACGGTTCTTACCGTCCGAACCCAGTGAAAAGGGTAGAAATACCCAAAGACAATGGCAAGATGCGCCTGTTGGGAATACCTACAGTAGTAGACCGTCTGGTGCAACAAGCCATAAACCAAGTACTGACTTCCATCTATGAGAACCAATTCTCCAAGACGAGCTACGGCTTCCGTCCGAGAAGAGGATGTCATGACGCACTTCGTGGAGCGCAAAGGATAATCAACGAGGGTTACATATATGTAGTAGACCTTGACCTTGAACGCTTCTTCGACACTGTAAGCCATAGCAAACTCATAGAAATTCTCAGCCGTACCATCAAAGACGGCAGAGTGGTCAGTCTTATACACAAATATCTCCGAAGTGGTGTAATGAACAAAGGTTTGTTTGAAGCGAGCGAGGAAGGAACTCCCCAAGGAGGACCGCTAAGTCCGTTGTTGAGTAACATCATGCTCAACGAACTGGACAAAGAACTCGAACGCAGAGGACTCCCCTTTGTGCGTTATGCCGATGACTCGATGATATTCTGCAAGTCCAAAAGGGCTGCAATACGAGTGAAGGAGTCTATAACCCGATTTATAGAAAATGTTCTATATCTCAAAGTCAACAAGGAAAAGACCGTAGTGTCGTATGTGCGCGGAGTGAAATACCTCGGCTACTCCTTTTATGTAATGAAAGGCGAATGCCAACTCACGGTGCATCCAAAGTCCAAAGCCAAGATGAAGTCAAAGCTAAAAGAACTGACAAGTCGCAGTAATGGGTGGGGATATGCCAATAGAAAGCAAAAATTGAAAGAATACATAAGAGGTTGGGTCGGCTATTATCACCTTGCCAATATGAAGCGTCTTCTGCTTGAAACAGACGAATGGTTAAGACGTAGAATACGCATGTGTATATGGAAAGCTTGGAAGAAAGCCAAGACAAAAGTGGCAAACCTCATCATATGTGGTATTAATAAATACCAAGCATACGAATGGGGTAATACTCGCAAGGGCTATTGGCGAATAGCTGACAGCCCTATTCTAAAAAGGGCGATAGATAACAATAAACTACGCTCCGCAGGGTATGCTACTTTAATGGAGGCGTATCTCGAATGGTATCCAAAATAGGAACCGCCGTATGCGGAACCGCATGTACGGTGGTGTGAGAGGTCGGTAAACACGAAAATAGGAGATAAACACCTATGATTAGTGTTTACCTCCTACTCGATTTGTAAAGAATTATGTGTCTTACTTGATGATAACCTTCTTCTTTCCGATGATGTAAACTCCCTTGGTGAGCTGACTAACATCTGTGCCCAAGTAGCGACCATCGAGGGTGAAGATACGTGTATCCTTCTCCTGATTCTGCTGGATGACAGGGCTGTCGATGCCTGTAGCATAGTCATTGAGATAATCAAAGGTGATGACACCATTGGTTTCCTTGATGTTGTAGAATGGCTTCTTCAATGTACTGTTGTTGAGTTCGACACTCAAAAGTTCGGTCTTATTTGTAGTACCTGGGAAAGGGTCGCCTTTGAGACTTAAATTGTATTCTTCTTCTGTCCTTTGTTTGTTGTATGCAGAGATTACATAACCATCGGCAGGAACAATCATGACATTGGGTTTGCCTTTTTCATTGTTGAGTCTGTTATCAAGGCTGACCGTAGTGTAAGGGTAGTCGATGCGCCAAACTAACATACCAGTTTTGAAGGCTTTTGTTATTCCCCTCCACCAACCCTCTGTCTGGATATTTTGGATAAGGAGATATTCGTCATTCTCTCCATTGATCTTGTAAGCAGTTCTGTCGCTGGCATAGGAATTTAAGCTTACTTGTTTTGCTTCATCTCCTAATTCAATAGGAGCAGTCCAGCCCATTACATCCATTTCCCATGGGGAATATGGAGTAGGAAAATAGCCATTGTATGTATATTCTCCTCCATCCATCAAATCCCAATATTCAGGGTTCTGGTTATCTACTCTTGAAGTTACTACAGTAGGATAGAGGTCTGGTAGTCCCATTGTATGACTGAATTCGTGACAGAAAAGTCCGATACCATTGAGCAATGGCTTGCCATCAATCCAATCGGATGGAGTAGCATTCAACTCGTTGTTGATACCATATCTGCAAATCTTTTTACCATTCAACTTGAGCAAGTTGCTGGTTCCCGGCTCATAGAATTTGTTAATGCCTGATTTTGGCCAAAGACAATCTGAACTATTGCCATTGATACTCTCGCTATAACCAGCATATATGACATACACCAAGTCAACATAGCCGTCATTATTTTGATCGTAGTCAGCAAAGTTGACCTTGGTAGATACACCCTTGCAAGCTTCGGCTATCATTTGGGCAAAATTTACATCTGTAGAATTACCGACATTGCCACCATAATATGCAGAATTCTTACTTACGGTAACGGGACCTACGATGTCAAACTGAGGAGTGAACTTTCCCTGACTCATATCATTGAAGTACTGGGATACACTGCCGTAGTTTACCATTCCTTTTGTAACATAAGCATTATTGGCTTCAGGTGCTGCTTTTCCTTCGGCTCCTTTAAGATAATGGGTAAATGTGGCAACAGGATCTGATGTCTTGAATTTGACATCCTGAAATTCTACCAGAATGACCAAAGCCTTCGGTGAACCGGTATGAGGGAAATATGCAGGAGTTACTGTGCCGATAGTTTTTGCAAGTGCCTGAGGCTCTGCATTGAGCAAGTTGAGGAACTTTTCCTTGTTCTGGTTATTAATGACCTGTTCTTCCACAGTTCCACGTTCACCGGCATTATGAGCCAATTGTGGGGTCGCTTTCAGCGTTCCGTCTTCCTCTACCTGTGCTACATAATAGTTGCTGCCCACTTGTACGATAAGTACATCGTCTGCGGTACTGTACCAGCTGAAGTGTTCATCACCATGAAGGCGAATGGTCAGTTGGCTGCCATCACTCTGGGTAATGGTAGTGAGTCCTGTATGCGCTTTTGCAGCAAAGCCGCTTGCGATGCCCATCAGAGCAAATACAATGCTAAGTAAAATCTTCTTCATATAATGATTTTTAATTATTAATGCTAATTTCGTTTGATGGATGCTTTATTTGAATGCTAAATGATAACTTTATTTGTTTGATAGAAAATTCTTTATTTGAAATAATATTGTCCCTTCTTCTGGGTCTGGTGACCAAACTCGATGGCATGGTGCGGACAATGGTGGTAACAATTGAAACATGTGAGGCAGTCGTCATGATGCAGCCATACAGGCATTTTCCCTTTACCGCCATCAATATCTCCAACGGGACAGACATGGGCGCAGATGCCACATTTCACACATTTGTCTGCTGTGACGTGAAAACGCTTATCTGTGATGAGAACCTTTTCAAAGAATCCACCCACAACCTTAGTGAAAAACCATGGAATAGGACCTTTGACCAATTTGCAGATACCTTCCTTACGATTGAAAATTTCCTCGCTGATTTCTTCCAGTTCCAAAGCAGACTTCTCCTTTTTCCGAATCTCCTTTTCCTTCGGATCGACATCCATTAAAGGTAATCCTACGTATGACTCAGGCATGATGAGAGAGAAGGAAGAGGCTACCTCATGTACTCCGATATTCGATAAGGAAGAATTGGAGGCAATCGTTTCGTTGAGATTCTCTATGGTCAGTCCGATACTGTCACCAGCCGTACAGACTGCATAGGCGTAAACGGGGCTTGGAACTGGCGATTCATGGTTGGGGTGTACTTCTTCAGTTGGTAGATTGACCTGAAGTTTAGCTATAAATTCCCTGACAAGTCTTGGAACCCTCCAACCATGAACGGGGAAAACGAAACCAAGCCGTTCACCTTTTTCCAAGATGAACGGCTCAGTATATTGGGCGCCTGATTTTTTGAGGAGCCTCATTTCTTCGGCAATATCAATCAGTCGCTCATGTGTAGCTGTTGCCAATTTGATGGCAGCCCAGCGGGTATTTCCTGTACCAGAAAAATAAAATATCATTTTTTAGTTTCAGTGCAATCAGATTTATTTCTGTTCTTCCACCATGACACCCTCGATGTAAAGGCGTGTCATCTCAACGTTGCCATTGCTACGAACGGTGATAGACTTCTTGAAATGACCAGGGAACATACCCTTGCCATTGTATGTTACAGTAATCTGACCTTTCTGACCTGGTGCGATAGGCTGCTTGGTATAGGCTGGAATAGTGCAGCCGCAACTGGCGATGGCCTGATTGATAATCAATGGCTTATTGCCTACGTTTGTGAAAGTGAAAGTAGTCTTCTGTACAGGAGACTTCTCACTGAAGTTGCCAAAGTTGTGTACCACTTTGTCAAACTTGATTTCTGCCTGTGCGCTTGCTGTTGCTACCATGGCAACAAGCATTGTCAGCGCTAAGATAAATCTTTTCATATCTTTGATTTTATTTATATTCAACTTTTTATTTGCATATTTGGATGCAAAGTTACGCATAAAGTTTAGTATTCTGCTACTTTTTTACAATATTTTATACTTAATCATGCGATATTCTATTCTTTATCAAGCAATTGAGCCAGAAATTGTCCTGTAAGACTCTTCTTGCATTGCATCACTTCCTCTGGCGTACCGGCAACAACCAGGTTGCCACCCTTGTCACCTCCTTCAGGACCGAGGTCGATGATATAGTCGGCGCATTTGATGACATCAAGATTATGCTCGATGACAACCAGTGAGTGCCCTCTCTCAATGAGTGCATTGAAAGCATGAAGCAGTCGCTTGATATCATGGAAGTGCAGACCGGTGGTAGGCTCGTCGAAGATGAAGAGGGTAGGTTCCTGATCTTCCTTACCGATGAAGAAGGCAAGTTTGACACGCTGGTTTTCTCCACCAGAAAGCGTACTTGAATTCTGTCCGAGCTTGATATAGCCTAATCCGACTTCCTGCAAAGGGCGTAAACGGCTGACGATGACGCGGCAGGAATCGAAGTCACCATTATTGTGCTGGTTCTTCTCGTCTGCAAAGAATTCGATAGCTTCGTTCACGGTCATGTTGAGCACATCATTAATATTCTTACCTCCGTATTGTACCTCAAGGATATCGTGCTTGAATCGTTTGCCTTTGCATGCTTCGCATTGCAAAACCAGGTCTGCCATGAATTGCATTTCGATTGTAACATAACCTGCTCCCTTGCACTCTTCACATCTTCCTCCCTCAGCATTGAAGGAGAAATAGGCAGGAGTGAATCCCATCTGTTTTGACAACGGTTGGTTGGCAAAGAGCGAACGGATGGCATCGTATGCCTTCAGATAGGTGGCAGGGTTGCTGCGGGAACTTTTACCGATAGGGTTCTGATCCACAAACTCCACATGCTTGATGGCGTTGACATCGCCTTCTAAGCCTAAGTGCTCACCTGGTGCATCTGCCACCAAGTCTAAATGGCGGCGCATGGCAGGGAAGAGGATTCCCTTGATGAGTGAACTCTTGCCGGAACCAGAGACACCTGTCACCACCGTAAAAACATTGAGTGGCAACTTGACGTCGATGCCTCTCAGGTTGTTCATTCTGGCACCCTTGATTTCGATGAAACGGTTCCAGGCACGATGGCTTGTTGGTGTTTCTATCTTTTCATGATGGGTGAGATACTTGATGGTGTAACTATCAGGGTATTTCTCCAAGAGCTTCTGCTGGGCTTCCTTGTCGGTAGTAGAATACTCCGAAGCAGGACCGGCATAAACCAGTTGACCGCCCAGACGACCAGCATCCGGACCGATATCTATCAGGTAGTCGGCAGCCCGCATGATTTCCTCGTCATGCTCTACGACGACTACCGTATTTCCTAATTGCTGCAATTCTCTCAGCACCTTGATGAGTCGTGCTGTATCTCTGCTGTGAAGACCGATGCTTGGCTCGTCGAGAATATAGACACTTCCTACAAGTGAAGAACCTAAGTTGGTGGTCAGGTTGATGCGCTGGCTTTCACCTCCTGAAAGGGAGTTGGAAAGACGATTGAGCGTGAGATAACCGAGTCCCACATCCAGCAGGAACTGCAGACGGTTGGTAATCTCGGCAAAAAGTCTTTTGCTCACGCATTTCTCGTGTTCGGTCAGTTCCAGTTTGGTAAACCAGATCTTGAGATTGGTGATAGACATCTCCACGAGTTCAGTAATACTTTTGCCGCCAATCTTCACGTAGTTGGCTTCTTTCTTTAAGCGAGTGCCGTGGCAATCTGGACAAATCGTCTTGCCGCGGAATCTGCTGAGCATCACGCGGTACTGTATCTTATATTGGTTTTCCTTCACCATTCTGAAGAATTCGTCAATGCTCACCCTGTCGTGTGGCTCACGATCCTTCTCGGAAGGAAGACCATGCCAAAGCCAATCTTTCTCTTTTTGAGAGAGTTCGAAGTATGGTTTGAAGATAGGAAAATTATAGGGTTCAGCTCTGCGGATAAATTCCTTGAGCCACATACCCATCTTCTCGCCTCGCCAGCAAACCACACAACCGTCATAAACACTCAGGGAAGTATTAGGGATGACGAGTTTTTCGTCGATTCCGATTACACTTCCGTAACCCTCGCAGGTAGGACAGGCACCTAAGGGAGAATTGAAGGAAAACATATTGTCTGACGGTTCCTCGAAGGTCATACCATCAGCTTCGAAACGGGTAGAAAAATCATAGGCAATCTTGCTTGGCAAGAACAGGAGGCGGCAGGCGCCATCTCCCTCGTAGAATGCCGTTTCTGCAGAATCCATGAGACGGCTGATATCGTCTTTTTCTTCACTTACGGAAGAACGGTCTATCACGAGAAAGATTTCCATCCCCGTTTCAGTCATCAGCTTCTTGAGTTTTTCGTCAGAGGCTTCAAGAAGATCCTTCATGCTTACTTCAGGCGAAAGCATTTCGCCGCTATTGGCTTTATCCAGAAAGTCTTCGATGCGTTCGAACTCGTTTTTCACCAAGATGCGTGCATATCCTTCCTGGATATACATCTCCAACTGCTTGCTGAGGCTCCGTCCCTCAGCGATGTGAAGAGGGGAAAGGATAACAAACTTGGTTCCCTTGGAATATTGTCGGGTACAAGATAAGATATCTTCTGTGGTATGGCGTTTTACCTCCTGTCCGCTGATAGGAGAGATAGTTTTTCCTATGCGTGCATAGAGCAATCTGAGATATTCGTAAATTTCAGTACTGGTGCCCACGGTGGAACGTGGGTTACGGGAAATAACTTTCTGCTCGATGGCGATGGCAGGTGGCAATCCCTTGATGAAGTCACATTCTGGTTTGCTCATTCGACCCAAGAACTGTCGGGCGTATGAAGATAGAGATTCCACATAACGGCGCTGACCTTCGGCATAGAGTGTGTCGAAAGCCAACGATGACTTACCAGAACCAGAGACACCCGTGATGGCAACAAATTTACCTTGAGGTATCTTGACATTTATGTTTTTGAGATTGTTAGCTCTGGCTCCTTTTATCTCAATATATTTATCTTTTGCCATTTTTTACTTTTTACCTTTTTACTTTTTTACCCTTTTACCTTTTTACCCTTTTACCTTTACTCATGATGATAAGGTTCACCTTTTATAATAGTACAGGCACGATAGAGCGCTTCCGTGAAGATGAGGCGCACCATCTGATGCGAGAAAGTCATCTTGGAGAGGGAAATCTTCTCGTTGGCACGGTCATAAACAGCCTGCGAGAAACCATAAGGACCACCAATGATGAAGACAAGTCTTCTGGCAGTAGCCTGCTTACGTTCTATCCACTTAGCAAATTCGATGCTGCGGAATTCCTGACCATGTTCGTCCATCAATACAACGGTATCTGAAGGTTGCAGGAGTTTTAGAATCATTTCCCCCTCTTTTTCCTTCTGTTGCTGTTCGCTGAGGCTTTTCGTATTCTTGAGCTCAGGAATAGTTGTAATATTGAAGGGCATATAGTGGGTGATGCGCTCAGCATAGTCCTTGATGCCCGCAATAAAATGCTTGTTTACGGTCTTTCCGACCAATATCAGTTCTGTCTTCATGATCGTTCTTTATTCTTCACTCTTCATTCTTCACTTTCTCCTCGTCCCTGTAATATCCCTTTCCAATCCGTTTCGGATTTTTCGGGAACCAGCCTTTCTCGCATCGCTCTCTCTGTTCGAAGAGTTCACCGATGCTCCACAGACAGGAGGCACCTATCACGCCTAAAATGGCAGAGAAGAGTACATCGGCAATCAGAAAGGCTGCACCGATGCAGAGAATGCCGGCAACGAGGAATATCCACCAGAACCGGATGCCCGTATAATATTCCGTCTTCATCACGATAGGATGAAAGATACCTATTATTACAAAGGTGGAAATGGCGATGATAACGCCCGTATAATATATTTCCATATTTTTTTTATCTTAAATTATTACCATAAAACTAATACAATATTGCAAAATATCAGCCTTATTCTATTTTCATTTCCGTTTCAAAGTGCAAAAATACAAAAAAAACTCCAAACTTGTTGGGTTTATGAAATAATTTATATATCTTTGTACTCAAATTATTAATAACATATATATAATCAGACTATGGCTAATAACGCAGAATTAATCAAGCAGTGTGAAGAAAGAGCACAGCAGTGGCTCACTCCCGCTTTTGATGAAGAAACACGTAATGAAGTAAAGGCAATGCTCGAGGCTGAAGACAAATCAGCTCTTGTAGATGCTTTCTATCAGAACTTGGAGTTTGGTACAGGTGGTTTGCGCGGTATCATGGGCGCAGGAACCAACCGTATGAACAAGTATATTGTAGGTATGGCTACTCAAGGCTTTGCCAACTACATCCTCAAGGCTTTCCCAGGTGAGGAGAACCTCTCTGTAGTGGTAGGTCACGACTGCCGTAACAATTCTCGTCTCTTTGCAGAGACAGTTGCAGCTATCTTCTCTGCCAACGGTATCAAGGCTTATCTCTTTGAAAGCCTCCGTCCTACACCAGAGATTTCTTTCGCTATCCGCGAGCTCGGTGCTAAGGCTGGTGTGAACGTAACTGCTTCTCACAATCCTAAGGAGTACAATGGTTACAAAGCTTACTGGAGTGATGGTGCTCAGGTTTTGGCTCCACATGATACGGGTATCATTGAGGAGGTGAACAAGGTTACTATCGATCAGGTGAAGTTTGAGGCTAACTGGGATTTGATTAAGATTATCGGTGGTGAGATGGATTATGACTATATGACTGCTGTTCATTCTGCCATGATCGACCAGGATGTCATCAATCGTCAGAAGGACCTCAACATTGTTTACTCAGCTATGCATGGTACAGGTCGTGTCATCGTTCCTCTCTGCTTGCGTTCATGGGGCTTCCAGAATATCAATGTAGTTCCTGAGCAGATGGTTGTAGATGGCAATTTCCCAACCGTTGTTTCTCCTAACCCAGAAAATGCTGAGGCTATGACCCTTGGTATGAAGCTCGGTACTAAGTTGAATGCTGACCTCGTAGTAGCTACCGACCCAGATGCTGACCGTCTTGCTATCGTTTGCCGCGATGACAAGGGCGAATGGATGATCATCAATGGTAACCAGACAGCCATGATGTTCTGCTACTATATCATTGAGAACAAGAAGAAGTTGGGCAAGTTGAAGCCAACAGACTTCCTCGTGAAGACCATCGTTACAACAGAGGTAATCGCTGAGATTGCTAAGAAGAACAACGTAGAGTTGCGCGACTGCTACACTGGTTTCAAGTGGATTGCAC
>OGKL01000396.1_pt1 | contig 11471 bp, 10 predicted proteins | sample 1572471 | NCBI WGS metagenome assembly OGKL01 (sample SAMEA2582156, study PRJEB24529) | metagenome | biome: Human gut stool | place: China | collected 2011
CTCCACATGACCAGAATGTAGCAGGTCATAACAACCGCTTACAAAAACTTTCTTTTGCCATTTGTTTATTGTCATTTTCACTACAGTCCGGATAAAATCCAGAATAAGTAGTCTTAGTTATATATTGATAGTCTACAGATTTCAGCTTAACAAATATTGATTGATTTCTTTGCAAGCTTCTTCATATTGCAGATAAGCTTTGTCTCGAATATTTTTTATTACCTTTCTTTTCTGATCTACTGTTTCTATGATTTCTTTTTGTCTATCCAATGACATATAAGGTATTTGTAAATTCGAAATATCTGAAATATAAACATGCGGTTGACCAGCTCCTCGTTGTAAGGAGTATAATTGTTGCTGATAAGCTTTTAAAACTTCACTAACATAACGAGTCAAAAATGAAGTCTCATCTTTCGATCTTACAACAATACAATCAGAAGCAAATATAGGCCTATCATGAAACCACACATAACCGGCATACGCTCCAGAAGCACTAATTGTTATTGACCCAGATTCTGTGTTGTATGTTTCCGAAGAATAAGGAGAGGTCTTTCCTCCGCCAATAACTTCAAAATCTCCATTTATAACATCCTTCGATGTAATACTTTGTCCTTTAGTTAAACTGCATATATCTGTCAATGAAAAAGAATCAGTCTCTTTTTGTTTTAGACCATGTCTTTTAAATTTGTTTGGAGTCCAAGAATTGCCAATCATCTCATAAAAAGATTGCACATAATACAAGTCACCGTTGGTCTTCTTGTTTTTTACTACCAGCAATTCTTCAAGAAAGGCTTGCAAACTAGCTTCTAATTCCAAACATCTTGCTTCTGCAACTTTTATAGCTTTTTTGGAATTTCTCAACCTAGTAAAATCAATTCCCTCCACTATAGGTATATTCCGCAAAGATGTATAATCAAGAGCTGGTCTAACTCCACCTGTAGAATGCCTTTTGGCTATAGTCTCAATAACATCCAAATTCAAATAGTCACAAAGATATTCCGCTTTTTCCTTGCTTTCTGTTTTTACAACTACTACATGTTGATTAATATTGCCCTCAAAGCCATCTGGTGCTACAGAAGCGACAGCCATTCTACCGACTCCAGTTATTTTAATCAGTAAGTCCCCACTATGTACTTGACTTCTAGCCAATGCCCCTTCGTGAATACTTCTAGAGATTTCCTTATAAGAATCTAAATTCAATTCACCATACTTAGTCAAGTTTTGAACCCTAATAAATGGCACAGCACCATTTGTTAAATCATAGGCACTACAGTCTGACAATCTAGGGGTAGCACCTCCATTCATACTCAACACATAATCTGCCAAAATCCTATGTCTAGACTTTTGCGAAACAATAGTTTCTATATGAGCAAAAGATGGACGAAAAAACTCAGCATCCATTCTTACGGACATATCAAGAACACCAACTTGAAAGCAAAAATCATTTTGTATTTCACTCATTGTTCTCATTGCTTTCTAAAGAATAATTGTCTTTTAATACTTTGATGATATTTTTGTAGATAACCTTGCCTAACGAAACAGAACGACAAGTGTCATCATATTCATGATAAGTATCATTTTGATAATCGGACTTCGGTTTTTCTGTTCCTTTTCGTAAAACCATAATGACATTTTTTTTCAGTGCCCTTGCCCAACCCATCTCATAGGATACATTAGAATTATTAGTTGTAACATCAGCAAAACATATAGAACAATTATGTATTTTATTGATAATATCCTGTATTTGGTCTGAAGTTGCACCCTCTTGGCACATTATAGGATAAAGGGAGATATTGCGCCCCGTTTCTTCTTTTATTTTGGCAATTTGCTCATGATAAATTTTATTATACTCCTCTACCTCTCCATCACTAAAATATGGCATCGCTACAAAGACTTTTATATCTTGACTTATAATTTTCTCAAAGATATTTATAAGCGAGCTAGCTCTCACTTCCTCTATTTCAAAAATATGATTTTGGAGTATCCAACTTTTAAAATGCTCAAACAAATCTTTACCTCTTATTCGACAATAAATCAATGCCGACAAAAGACCAAAGCTATGATTACTTCTCAATCTTGCATTGTTTGTATATTCTACACTGACTGCCTGCAAAGCGTTCCAAACACAATCAACAGCCTTATTTTCGTCTTTTATAAGCCCTCTTTCTATAGCTATTGAAAATATTTCATTATAAAAGGAACGATAACAAGAACCTATGACAGGCTTAATACCATCAAGCAAATCTACAGATGCCTTATCAATAAGTCTTCTCGTCATAAGTGGATATTTCGCTCCAAAGATATTTTCTAATTCGATATCAGGAAAAGATTCTTTATCATCTATCAAGACCTTAAGATTTTCTTCAGAAGTTAATGGTATCGTCTTTGTATTAATATTATGGAAGAAAACCTTCACTGATTTATCAAACTCAGTTGTATCTGTATTAGACTGTTTAACTGCACCCTGATAAAATTCAGTCCCGACAATGATACAAAAAGGAGCTATCATTCTTTCAACCTTTTCATTATCAGATTGCTCCGCTGCAGATAATCTATGATTTCCGTCAATACGCTGAAATGGTTTTTCTGAAATAGAAGCCTCTGGTAAGTACAATTCAACTATATGGACAATACTTTTACGAGATACATCGTCGCTTTTAAAATCGATGTTTTTTACAGAGAAAGTCACATTGTCTACTGATGAAGTATACTTTTTCCCTGCTTGCAGAGCGGCTAATGGTTCCATTTTTTGCTTTCCATCAAAATCATGTTTAAATTTATAGCCAAGGATAATTTCTGGAAAGAACAAATAAGTTTGTTTCTCCAGAAAATCAATGATGTCATGTCTATCACCAATCAAATCGCGCTGATAACGGTAATCAGCCTGAGACACCCTAGCCAATTCCTTAATAGGAGCAAAGCCTCTTATACACAATTGACCATTTAGTGAGTTTTCTAGAATTCCACGTATTACCATAATTAAAATGTTACAAATTCTTTTTAATAAAGTCTGTCAATAAACCTTCAATATCTTTCAGGTTATTAACAGAACTGGTTCTTCCTGTTGAATCGTATCCTACATTTTCTATTAAAGCCATAAAGACCTTATAATTAGGCATTTTTTTCATATATTCCTCCTTATAAGCATCTTGCAACTTACTCTTCAATTTGGAAATCTTTTCGTTGTAAACAAGATTAATTTCTGCTTTTATTTTGTTCACTTCATCTATCGACGTATCAAATTTTGATTCTGACAGCACTGCTTTAATTTCCTGGTTTTTAGCTCTTTGCAATTCTTTATATGCTTTAGCAAAACCATAATGTTTTAACAGATCTTCTTTAATACAAGAAACTATAGATTCAGCTCGAATAACTTCTTCTTTTGTTTTTTTCTTCAAAAACAGAATTGAACTCTTGACACCTGCTCCAGTTGAAGCAAAAGTATATTGTGGCAAAGAAACTATAGCCAAAACCTGATACCAGATTGAAAGTTGATCTCTTACATACAACAGGCTACTATTAGAAAGTATTCCATCAGGTATGACAGCAGCAAGGATTCCCCCCTCCTTCAAGTATTTATAATCTTGTTCCAAAAATAAAACCTCTGAGCTTTGAGCTTCACGAATTTTGGCAACATCATTAAATTTCATGCAATTAGGTCCATCTAACCAATCATACAACTTGCAACCAAAATAGTAATTCTTAAGGTATTCACTTTCCCTTGCAGAAATTCTACTACCAAAAGGAGGATTAGTTATGATGAAATCAAAAGTACCATACTTAAATCCTAAATTACCATACTCATCTTGAATATCAGTATCTTTTACAAGACCATCGGAAGTTACAACATTCGTATGACCATCATCATGGATTATCATATTCATCTTGGCAGCTCTAGAAATTTGTTCGCTTATTTCTATACCAAAAAGATTATTCGAAGCAAAGTCATGCCAATGTTTATACCATTTTTCTTTTGACAGTTTACTTTTACGGTAGTCAGGATATATATCAGAAGCTTGTTTCCTTACTTTATCCAAAGCATACAAGAGAAAGCCACCACTTCCACATGAAGTATCCATCACTTTAGAAGTATTAGTTATAGGCAAAACACTAACTATAAAGGATACAATATTTCTAGGAGTAAAATATTGACCAAAATTACCTCTAAAAAAAGAGTCCATGAAAGTTTCAAAGGCATGTCCTTTACTATCCAAGTCTGTCATACTTAGGTTCACACCCTCTAGATAACTTACCACTGTTCTTATTTTCTCAGGAGACAACCTTATACTATCACGAAAAACAGCAGGATCTTTCTTCCTGCCCTCTTCGTAAAGCTTATTGACTCGATTGAATAGAGATGCATTCTCTTTTAATCTTCGGTTGTTAACGTCCTCGTCTGTTAAACCATCTTCATTTATGACTTGGAATGCATAAGGTTCTCCTTCCTTACGTTCCTGGCGCTCATCCCATATTTTACAAAAGATAAGTTTATCCAGTTCATCGAAGGCCTCGGAAGGATTAAGCTGACCTCCTGCCCATAATGAATTATGTGCTTGCTTGAACAAAGAAGTCAAAGAAGCATTATCTATTGTAGCAATATCATTACCAACTATACCGTTTTTACCACCACCTTTCACGTATCTGTAATGAGGAACTTTAGTCTTACCAAAACTTGGAATGTCAGGAATTTGGTATTTTCTATTCTTAGCACAATACCAGCATTCCATTTTAATACCATTAGTTACTATCACAAACATCTCATTGTCAGAAAGTTCCAAAGCCCTATAACATGAGTTGGTAACAACTTGTTGAAATTCAGACTCGCTGATTTGAGAATTCCTGCATACCACCATTATATAAGGGGTACACCTTTCCTGCTCTTTATAAACTACCAAATCCTCCATTTTACTACTTGTCGGAGGATAATTTAGAGAGATCTGGTTAAGAGGAAAATGATATTTGAAATAGAGCTCCAGATAGACCTTAAGCCTCACTTGCTCTTTTTCTTCGAGAAAAGAAACAGTATGCCCTAATTTCTTATAATATAATTGATTTTTCTCTTCCCCGACAAAACTAATGAGTCCTTCTTTATTAGCTTTTTCTATAAGTTCATCCATAGTGTCTATTACAGAATATAAATAATTAAATAAAAATTTACTCTATTTTGCATTCTACAAAAGTTTCCATTCAACTCCGTATTGCATATATAACTTGTAGACGGTTTAGTGGCATTACATACTTATACCAGTTTCAACCTCTACAATTGGAGAATATCAACATTCATTATCAAACAAATCCAGTTGGCGAGCATCAGCCTCTTGTTTCCTATAACGCTTCGTAAAACGTTGAAAGTGCTCGTTATCATTAACCTCATCTACTTTTATTACGGCATATGTTGGTTCACCTATGATTTCATGAAAATTATCATTAAGAACTTTTGTCTTTTCAACCAAATCACACTTTAATGTTGTTGTTGAACCGAACTTGAAATCATTATGATACACTTGCTGAAGAAAATCCTTATCCTCAACAGCAAATTCTATAACCTTACCATTAAATATTCCTTTCCACTTCTTCCCATGCCCAGAGATTAATACAGGCGAACATACCCCCAATGTAGTGCCCATATATACCTGTTTTGCTTCTCTTTCCTCTACTATATGAGTTTTAAAATCAACCGATTCGATAGAAGCATTAGCAAACTGAACATCTTCATGCTTTCCTTTAACAGCTACACTTTTTACTTCGTTCTGCTCAGCTAGCCTATTGTAATAAGAACTAATGAGCTTTTTTAAAATAGGGTCTTTTCCTATAAGTGCCAAAGCTTCTTCTTTTGTTAAATCAGCTTTTTTTATCTTATCTAGTATCTCTAGCCTTTTATTCACATCCTCAAGTTTAGACCTTTTTTTGGTAAAGAAATAGGTTAAAAAAGCTGTTAAAAGCGCAATAAACGCTTTACTTTCAGAAAGGTTTTCTAGTGTTACAATTATTGTTTCTATCAAACTTCCTTCTGCACGCTTTTCTATACCAACTTCAATTTTAGCTTCTCCAACATATTTTTGAAGTTCCTCTATAGCCTTCAGTAGCTGTAGTTCACAAAAGTTAAAGGATCTAGCATCCATGACATGAATACTATCATCATAAAACTCATAATGGAATTCTAATGAAAATTGAATATTTTGCTCCATATTATTTTCCATAAATTAAAGTTGAAAGATTTAATGCATAATACCTGCGTGGTAAAACATCTGATAAAAGGTAAGTATCCGCTCACGCTTTTGAGTAAATATCATTCTGATTTGCAGACTCACAACATCTCCTTCGCATCATTATCGACGGTTAAAACATCGGCAAACTTTGATTGCAGTATTATTACTTCTTGCCTTATACCATAATTTAAATAATTTAAGATCATGGTGCAAAGGTACGAAACATTATCTAGGCGCACAAAACGGCTATCACCTAATACTTGCGCTAAAACAGCCAATTATCCCGTAAAGACTTCACTTTTCGTAAAGACACTTTATCGTCAACATTAATTTCTCCTATTAATAAAGAAGAAAAAGGATTATGATTCTCTACTTTTCTTTTCACGATATTCTGATTAAAATTTGCATAGCAATATACACAGTGATGACAGCATGTATTATATTCACCTATGTCTATACTCTCTACACAACCACATTCCTTACGTTGATTCTTATCTTTTTTAATATCCAAAGGATAACCAATGATATCAGAGATCAGTATTGGATCGATGCATGCACCATGCTCGATACCATATTTTTGTAAGTCTACTTTTTCAGCACAACTCTGAATCGTAAAACCAAAAGATTGAGCAATAGAAGCCAAAGCTTTTACCATTTTTGTGATTTCTTCTTCATTAGGCTCACGGATAGCCAAACCATCAACATTGCCAGATACTTTCTTGTATAAATCAACAAAACTTATAACACATCTTGAAGAATATCCCTTCAGGCGTTTTGCAATTTCCTCAAAATACTTAATATGATAATCTACATCTATTTTATTTGACAACAATATTGGATCATATCTCCAAATCACCTTACTATCACCTATCAAATCAGATAGTTTATGAAATGTATTAAAGACATTCCGTTTCAACGGCACTTCTTCCTCAATACACTTATCATACGGATTAACTGTAAATTGAAAGTAGTACTTATATTCCGAGAGTTCTTTAATACGCGGAATCATTGCTTCGGGATTTTTAGACCAAAAGACAATACAATCTACAATTTCTGGTCTAATATCAATTCTACTTATCCTATGAATATTCATAGGATTTCGAACATCCACATAACCAGCATGTATCCTATTAAAAAACCAATCTGTATAAAATGCAGGAATATCGGTTCTACGGCTTACACTCAATATCATTTGTCTATAGTTTTTTAATTATCATTTGAATACTATTACAATATTCGAAAGGTTGAAAATCTTTTGCAATCTCATCAACCGTAAATAGCAAATTTCCTATTTGCCTTTTCTTTCCATATACAGGCTGAAATTGATTTGGCTCACCAAACCTTTCTCTATAACACTCTATCTTTGATATTCTTGGCTTGTTCAATCCAAATTGCCCAACAATATTTTCCATACAACTATATCCAGAATTTAAATTACCATAAAATAAAGGTATATCATTGAAAATAACATATTGAACATCCCTAACATCAATAAAATTGGCTAAACTATTTAAAAAAGCGACTTTCTGTTCATCTTGCATATTTCTTGCAATATCAGACAATAAATAGTTCAGAATAAGTATATCAATATGCTCATCAGAATTATCATAGAATCTAAACATATCATCTGTTGAATATTCAACAGTATATGGGAAACAATTAACAACATTAAACTCCCAAATATCTTGCCAGATGGTATTTGTATCGAAACCATGATAGGAAACACCAAGATTACTGTTTTGTTCATGCAATTCATTAATAATTCCATACAATTCAGAACTTGGCCCACAACCTAAAGATACTATATTAATTGTATCTTTCCAGTTTTGGTATTCAGCGTTATAAATATCACGGAATGCATACTCTATCTCAGATGCGAAACGATACAGATGCTTCACAATATAATTATAAGCCATGTTTGAGCAATTATATGTTTTTCCACAACCATGAGCATGATGAAGTGGGTAAATGCAAGAATCATAGCATTTGCAAGATACCATTGACTCACATTGTTTATGATTCACACAGTTTTCACAAGACGCACCTCCCTTATACGAAGTAACGCACTGATTGATTAAATTAGAAAGTTCCAAACACATATTTTACCTATATTGTAACTTAATGATAATAATTCTATCTAAGGGCGGTCCCAGCCCACACAACCTTTTAGTCTTCGAGAGGACTTCAAAGTCCTTCAATACCTCATGTTTCGTATCCTTCTCCGAAAGATTAGCGTGTTCCGTAGGAATGCGCCAATCGATACCAAGCGATTCATCCAAGATAGAGATACCCCCATCAGCCTCAGGGTGATAGAAGTTATCACACTTATATTGGAATACCGCAGTTTTTGAAATCTATTATTTCTTATTCTTTACCCTCCAGAAAAAGTGCCATGTCCTGAAGATAGGCTCACTCAAAGCCTCGGCAGGATAATATCGCACGAAGTGCATATTTCTCCATATCTTCAGGAAGTATTTCTTTGCCATTCCTTGCTTTGTGAAATGCCCATACTTGGTGAAGTGACGTCCGAAGTTGCCGCCCTCAAGAATCTCTGCCAGCAACAACTTTCCTCGCTTTTCATCCAACGGAACGATCATCTTCTCCTCTGATAGTCCCAATGTCTCATGCAGCACATACATCACCGCTCTTGCAAACTTCCACAATCCAAGATGTTTCAATTCCTTCTGCAAAGTATCCTTAATCGCCAATAATTCATCATTATTCACTACATAGTAGTAATCCATGATTTGCCTCATTCCAATTCCCTCATCGAAGAAATGATGATATAAATGCGTCAGCTGATAAATCACATTGAATGCTGTCGTTGGTATAGCGATTTCTCCAATACCATCTGGCAGACTAACAACATTTGAGCATTGCAAATCCGCATTCCGTTTGAACCACTTCTGCAAACGTGCATTATAGATAGGATTATTCATTATACCCGGAAAGAAATGTAGTTCCACCGGCACCCCGTCAAACGAAGTCTCCAAATGATGGAATCTAATATCATCACCAATTTCAAAATGAGTCTTAGCATATTCTGTTATTTCTTCTCTGCTTGCATTCACCCATACATCAATATCCCCTGGAGTACGAGAATATGGATTCGGATACATCAAGGCATTGCCTTGTCCTTTCAAGATGCAGCATCGCAATCCATCTTCTCTAAACATAGAATAGAGTTTGTTTGCCACCATATTCACTTTCATGTTCTGTCTGCGTATCTGTTGCGCCTTACCCATCCAAGTCATCAGTAGTTCCCTTCCAATTGGATTCAGCTTTAACTCCTCAGGATACTCCTTCCCCAGTCTCTCAATACCATCAAAACAAAGTCCCAGCAGGGCCTGCTTGAACGCAAAGGAATACAGCATCTGCCAGTCTATGCCAGCAATCACTTTATTCACATCACTTTTTGCCCCTAGGCAATACTTCAGAAAATCAAAAAGTTCACTCATAATAGCTAAAACTACTTTCCTTCAGTAAGTTCCTCAAACATTTCAATATGTTGATCTACAACTCTTGAAATATCATAATTCTCTATCACTTTCTTCAAAGCCTTGGATTTCATTTCCTCAGCTTCCTTTGGATGACGATATAACCAGAGTGCCTTTTCTGCGGCATCTTGCGGATTATCCATTTCCACCAACAGACCATCAACACCATCATCTACCAATGTAGGGATGGCATCAATCTTTGTGGCAACCACATTCTTCTCAGCTGCCATATACTCAACAACAGCCAATCCAAATCCTTCCCACCTAGACAAGAGCATCGCTACATCAAAAACTTTCAAATAGCTATATGGCTCGTCAGTCCAACCAGTTACAACAAGTTCCAAACCATTTTCCTTGGCAAAGGCCTTTACTTCTTCCTCTTCCGTACCACTTCCTACTATGATGAAAGCAGAGTTAGGAATTTCATCGTGTATCAACTTGGCTGCACGGATAAACACATCAGGCGCCTTCTGTGGAGAAAGTCTTCCAATCATACCTACCACAAAAGCATCTTCCGCAATGCCAAGTTCACTTCTAGACTTAGCTACAGCATTCCTTACAGCATTCACATCAATACCATTTGGAATCAAAGCTAGCTTATCATCTTTAGCAATATGTTCACGCTCTGCCGAAGCCTTCTCTGCCTTAGAGATACAAACTATCTTGTCCGTACAAGGAGCCAAGATTTTCTCCAGGTACAGATATATCATATTTTTCAGTTTCATAGCAACCTCTTTTTACTTGATGTTAAAAGCCCATCCATGAGGATTATAAACAACCTTACAGTGCAACCCTATGGCAGCCATGCGTCCTAAGCCACCTGCAAAACTGCTATGGCAATACAAAATGTCAGGATTAACCTTTTTGATTTCCTGACGAATAGCTCTAACTTTAGCAATCACTTTCAAAGGTGAGAAAGATTGTGTAAGATCCATTTGCTTAACACCATCCACCATCTTGCTATATGTACTTTCATCATAATTGAGAGAACAGATGAAATACTGCTTTATTCCCTTTTTCTCCAATCGTGGCAGGAGCATCTGGAGATAACGCTCTACACCTCCTGCACACTCTGCTATATGCAATATCCTCATTATTTAATATTATTAACATTCTCCAAAAATCTGTCACGCTTTCGCTCCCATTTTGTATGAGATATGCTTTCGAGATTAAAAGCGGCACAAAGTTTGTCTTTAAGCTCATTCAATCTTGCCTTAGCATCCTTCGCAGATACTTTAATAGCAACCTTATCGGAATTTACTACGCCTTTCATTCTTTCGAACTGCATATCTTGCGTAAGAAATGAATAAAAGTTAGTCTTCAATACCCATGCCGCACCCATTTCATTGAGCGAAACAGGACTCTCATAATACCTTGGCGAATGAACGAATATCACAAACAGTTCATGTTCACGGAATAGCTTTTTAAGCGTTTCAAAGATATCTTCACCCAACCCTATACCATATCCATCAACAGAACTACAAAAGAGATTACTCTCGTCAAAGCCTATACTTTCCAATAATTCAACAAGCTCTTCAACAAAAGCCTTATCTTTTGAAGAATGGCTTATAAACACCATAGGACTATTTGATCTTTCCATCCTTGCATTTGACTCTTTATTAGTTTGGATCATAAGAAGATTATATATGGAATAAAGTTCATGATAACCCGTTGGCGGAATTAATTTAGCGCATACTTAACCCTGCCAATCGGTCTGTTGTTTACATAATTAATATATTGCAAGACTGTAAATGCGCTGATTTTC
>OGKL01000405.1_pt1 | contig 11153 bp, 6 predicted proteins | sample 1572471 | NCBI WGS metagenome assembly OGKL01 (sample SAMEA2582156, study PRJEB24529) | metagenome | biome: Human gut stool | place: China | collected 2011
ATAGAACATGATTGAACAAGTGTTAACAATGAAACGGACAGCAGCCTTATGCTTGATGGGGGCTTTCTGCAGCTTGAATGTTCAAGCCCAGAAAATCCATGTCAAGGGTAATCTTGTTGACGGTACAGGTGAACCTCTGATAGGTGCCACTGTAAAAGTAAAAGGTAATGCCAGCGTCGGTACGGTCACCGACTTTGACGGTAACTTCAGCATCGATGTGCCTTCTGAAAACTCTTCTCTCGTATTTACCTACGTAGGTATGAAGACCAAGGAAGTGAAAATCGGTAAGAAGAGAGAGTTCAAACTCTCATTGGAAGACGACAATGCCATCGGCGAAGTCGTAGTCGTAGGTTATGGTCAGCAGAAGAAGGCATCTGTCGTGGGTTCTATTGCACAGACCACAGGTGAGGTGCTGGAACGTGCTGCCGGTGTCAGCGACATTGGTGCTGCCTTGACGGGTAACCTTCCTGGTGTGGTAACTGTTCAGGGCAATGGTATGCCTGGTGAGGAGGAGCCACAGATCATCATTCGTGGTGCTAGTTCTTGGAACAACAGTGACCCTCTCGTCCTAGTCGATGGTATCGAGCGTCCTATGAGTAGTGTAGACATTGGTTCTGTAGAGAGCATCTCCGTATTGAAGGATGCATCTGCCACTGCCGTTTATGGTGTGAAGGGTGCCAATGGTGTCATCTTGATTACTACCAAGCGTGGTAAGGAAGGCAAGGCTAAGATTGATGTAGGCTTCAACGCTACATTGAAGGCTCCTTCTAAGTTGCCTAACAAGTATGATTCATACGATGCCTTGATGTTCCGCAACAGGGCTGTGGAGCATGAGTTGGGTGTTTCTCCTGAATCTTGGTCTTACATCCGTCCTCAATCATTTATTGAGAACTATCGTAACCAGACCACACAAGAGCAGCGCGAGCGTTATGCTAACGTGGATTGGCAGGATGCCCTCTTCAAGAAGAGCGCCATGTCATATAATGCCAATGTCAATGTGAGCGGTGGTACAAGCTTCGTGAAGTATTTTGCTTCTGCCGACTTTGTACACGAGGGTGACCTCTTCCGTGAGTATGATAACGGACGTAACTATAACTCTGGCTATGGATACAACCGTATCAATGTGCGCAGTAACTTGGACTTCTCTATCACTAGAACTACGACATTAAAGGTAAATGTATCTGGTTCTAATGGTGTGCGCAAGGCTCCTTGGAGCAACATGAGCAATAGCGAGTGGCAGATAGGACAGCAGTGGGCTGGTGCTTATAACATCGCTCCAGATGTATTCTTGCCTCAGTATAGCGATGGCTCTTGGGGTTATTATCCAAATGCGTCTAACGTAAGTAACTCTGCTCAGAACCTCGCCATCGGTGGTACAGCGCAGGCTACTACTACTCGTATCAATACCGACTTTACCTTGGAGCAGAAACTCGACTTCATCACCAAGGGCTTGAACTTGCGTGGTACCGTTTCTTGGGACAACGTGTTTGTTGAGACGAGCCGTGGTATCAATGACTTGAACAATACAGCTCAGACCAAGTATGTTGATCCGGAGACTGGCAATATAACATATGGCCAGATATATGAGTCAAACAATAAGTTCGACTGGAAACAGGGCGTTAACTGGAGTACTTCAGGTGGTTCGGTTGATAACAACCAGACTGTTCGCAATCTTTACTATCAGTTGCAGCTCAACTGGGCTCGCAAGTTCGGACAGCATGATGTTACAGCCATGGGCTTGTTCTCTCGTCAGGAGAATGCACGTGGTAGTGTGATGCCTACTTACCGTGAGGACTGGGCGTTCCGTGCTACTTATAGCTATGCTGGTCGTTACAACATCGAGTATAACGGTGCTTACAACGGATCAGAAAAGTTTAGCAAGGACAATCGCTTCGCCTTCTTCAATTCTGGAGCTATCGGTTGGACCATCACTGAGGAAAACTTCATGAAGTATCTTCGTGACAAGCACATCATTGATATGTTGAAGTTCCGTGCATCTTACGGTGAGATTGGTGATGATAACCTGGGCGATCCATTCGACTCTTCTCGTCGTTGGCTCTACATGAACCAGTGGGCATACGGAGGCAACACAGTGATGGATCTTGACCATACCAACAGTATCTACACATGGTATCGCCAGAATACATTGGGTAATAAAGATGTGAAGTGGGAGACTGTGAAGAAGACCAACTTCGGTATTGATTATGGTTTCTTGGGTGGTTTGATTACCGGTTCGCTCGATTTCTTCTGCGACCGTCGTAACGACATTTTGATCTTTGGTGATAACCGCTCCATCCCATCTTACTTTGGTACTACAGCTCCTACTATCAATAAGGGTAAGGTTCGTACCAGTGGTTACGAGTTGGAGTTGAAGCTCAACAAGAAATTTGCCAATGGCATCCGCCTCTGGGGTAACTTCAATATGACCCATGCCAAGAACAAGGTGCTCTTGAAGGATGACGCTCAGCTCACTCCTAACTATCAGAAGGAGGCTGGCTACTCTATGGGTCAGTATCGCTCATACATTGATCGTGGCTTTATCAACGACATCGATGACTTGATTGGTTCTCCAGCTCATGAGTCTAATGACAACCACCGCTTGGTAGGCGATTACTACATCGTAGACTTCAATGGTGATGGTGTGGTAGATAGCAAGGACTCAGCTCCAGTAGGTTATAGCTCAAGCCCTCAGAATACATACAATGCCACTATCGGTATCGAGTATAAGGGCTTCTCTGCTTTCGCTCAGTTCTATGGTGTAACCAATGTAACTCGTGACGTAACCTTGACAAGCTTTGGCAATAAGTTGGACAATGTTTATGACACTGGTACTTGGTGGGACAAGAATGAGTCTTCTCCAGAATCTATCATTCCTCGTTGGGGTGCTACCCAGTCTGATTACAGCAATGGTACTCAGTTCCTCTATGATGGTTCGTACATCCGTCTGAAGAACGTAGAGATTGCTTATACTTGGACCAAGGGATGGATCAAGGCTCTCGGTATGAACTACCTCAAGGTATACTTGAATGGTAACAACCTCTGGCTTTGGACTCGTATGCCTGATGACCGTGAGGCTAACCTCGGTGGTGGCGGTTTCCTTGGAGCATATCCTACAGTACGCCGCTTCAACTTAGGTGTTAAATTCTCATTGTAATATTAAAATGAACATTCAAATGAAAAATAAGATAAAGAATTTTTTGTTGATGGGATGCGTCTCGCTGGCTCTCGGTACCTCGCTCAACTCTTGCCAGGACTATCTTGACAAGGAGGCCGATTCTACAGTCTCAGAAAATGACGCATTTGTAAACTTCCGTAACTTTCAGGGTTACGTAGAGGAGATTTACAACTGTATCCCTGATAAGGAAAAATGTAACTGGTGTCCTTCTTGGAACTGGGGTGATGATGAAATCTTCAACCCAGAGGCTGATGGCCGTATGACACACCAGGTAGACTTGGGCAACTTCCGTGCTTGGCAGACCACTGGTAACTGGCTTTACAAGGATGGCAGCAACCCTACATCTACAGATAAGTTCAACCACTCACTTTGGCCACATGCTTGGTATTGCATTCGTAAGGCTAACCAGGGCTTGGCTAATCTCGATAAGTTGGTAGCTAGCAAGGCAGAGAAAGACCTCATTGCTGGTCAGCTTTACTTCTTCCGTGCATGGTGGCACACTGAGTTGATGCAGTACTTTGGTGGTTTGCCATACATTGATACCTATTTGGATCTCAATTCAGAGCTCAATTTGCCTCGTCTCTCTTATCAGGAGTGTGCAGAGAAGGCTGCTGCTGATTATCGCAAGGCTGCCGATCTGTTGCCTATCAACTGGGACAATGAGTATGATGGTGCTGCCACACAGGGCAAGAACGACCTTCGTATCAACAAGATCATGGCACTCGGTTATCTGGGCAAGACTTATCTCTGGGCTGCCAGCCCATTGATGAAGGATGGCGCACAGGTAGGAGCTAGCAAGAATGGCAAGACATACGACTATGATGAGGAGTTTGCCAAGAAGTCAGCTGAGGTCTTCGGTGAGTTGCTCACATTGGTTGAGGGGGGCCAGACACAGTATGGGTTGGCTGAGTTCAAATATAAGGACATCTACAATCATGAGCGTTCTGCCGATGCTAACTCTTGCTTCTCTGATATCTTCTATACCAAGAAGCAGAACTGGAAAATGCCTGGATCTATTGAGGCTATCTTCCGTGGTCCATCTGCAGACTTCAACGGCTCTAACTGGAATACCTCTAAGGTGTTTGGTCCTAAGGTTGACAAAGTGGTTGGACATGACAATGTGATTCACCAGCCTACAGCAAACTTGATAGCTGCTTACGGTATGGCTAATGGTGAGCCCGCTTACATCGTAGAGAATGGCAAGTTGGTTCCTAACATAGCAGGTGGTTTCGATCCTACTCATCCATATAAGAACCGTGACCCACGCTTCTATCACGACATCGTGTTTGATGGCTTCAAGTATCTGAATGGTACTCCTGGTCAGTGGGCTAACTTGCAGTACTGCCAGTTGTATACAGGTGGCAATATGCGTCCAGTGGCTAATGGCAGCCGTACAGGTTACTTCATCCAGAAGTTGGTGCCTCATACATGTAATGAGGTGGATCGCGACTACGATTGGGGTTCAGCATTCCACTGTTACTTGCCATATATGCGTCTGGCTGACATCTATCTGATGTATGCTGAGGCTTGTGCTGCGTTTGGTGGTGCTTCTGGCAAGGCTACTAACTTTAGCAAGACTGCTGAGGATGCCATCAATACCCTTCGTGATCGTTGTGGCGCTGGTCATGTGGCTCCAGAGTATGTAGCTGATGCACATAAGTTCATGGACGAGGTTCGCCGTGAGCGTGAGGTGGAACTTGCTTTCGAGGGCTTCCGTTTCAACGACTTGCAGCGCTGGTTGCTCCTGACCGAGGCTCCTTACAATGTAAAGTACTCTGATGAGTTTGACCGTGTGGAGGGTGCCGATTTCTACAAGGAGAAAGACCCAGCTGATGCTCAGGTGGCTAACTTCCGCCAGGAAAAGATCTTGACTCGTCACTTCACAGCCAAGCACTATTGGTTCCCATTGCCTATCAAGGATGTTTATCTCTATCAAGAGCTTAGTCAGAATCCTGGTTGGTAAAATAACATTATATAGTAATACTAAAATAAGAATGATAGTATGAATTCAAAATTCAAATCATATAATTCAAAGTTCCTGTTGGCAGGTCTTGTGTCATTGGCTCCTATGGCTGCCGATGCCAAAACTGCTGCTGAGAACGAAACCGATACCGTTGCTGCCGACAAGGAGATGGTCAATGTGGCTTATCGCAAGGTAGCCAAGGGTGACATCTTGGGCGGCGTTTCGGTAGTCGATGTAGAGGGATTGATGAAGAAAAACTACCACACTTATAGCCTTGACAACATGCAGGGCTACGTGGGTGGTTGGAATGGCAACTCTCTTTGGGGCATGGATGCTGACAATGCTGGATACTTGGTATTGGTAGATGGTGTGCCTCGTGAGGCAACCAACGTGATGCCTAGCGAGATTGACCAGATTACATTCCTCAAGGGTGCGCAAGCTGTAGTGCTCTATGGTAGCAAGGCAGCTAAGGGTGCTGTGCTCATCACCACCAAGCGTGGCAAGAACGATGGCTTGAAGGTTGAGGTGCAGGCTAACGCTGGTCTCAATGTGGCTAAGTCATTCCCTGAGTATCTGGGCTCTGCTGAGTATATGACTCTCTACAACGAGGCTTGTGTCAATGACGGCAAGACTCCTCTCTACTCTGATGAGGATATTTACAATCATGGCTTGGGTGCCAACCCATATCGTTATCCTAATCTCGATATGTACTCTTCTGACTATATTCGCAAGATGAATAGTCGCTACGAGGCTACTGCTGAGATTAGTGGTGGTGGTAAGCGTGCTCACTTCTATAGCAACATCAACTATTATCGCCAGGGCGACTTCCTGAAGTTTGGTGAGGCTAAGAACAATAACACTCAGCGTTTCAGTGTACGTGGTAATGTAGATGTCAACATCACAGATGACATCAAGGCTTGGGTCAACTCCAATGCCACATTCTATGATTCACATTCTGCTATTGGTGATTATTGGAATGCAGCTGCTACTTGGCGTCCTAACTTCCCACAGAATGCTAGCCCATTGATCTCTACAGACATGATAGCTCCTAATGCCAAGGCTGCTTGGGACTTGATGAGTGTGGCTAAGCTGGTGGATGGTAAGTACTTCTTGGCTGGTACACAGGCTAACTCTTCTAACATCTTCGCAGATTACTATGCTGCTGGTAAGAGCAAGTATACTAGCCGCCAGTTCCAGTTTGATACAGGTGTTAACATCAATCTGCACAAGTTGTTGCAGGGCTTGTCTTTCGAGACTCGTTTCGCAGTAGACTATGCTACCTCTTACACCACATCTTTCAATAATAGCTATGCCATCTATATCCCAACATGGTCAAACATCGACGGCAAGGATATGATCGTAGCTTTGAAGAAGGAAGGTGAGGATAAGAAGTCTGGTGTACAGAACATCGCTAATAGTGTGGACAATCAGACCATGCTCTTCTCTGCTCAGTTCAATTACGCCAATACATTTAATAAGGTACATAACCTCTCTGCGATGTTGATTGCCTCTGGCTATCAGCAGTCTAAGTCAGGTGTGTATCACAAGACATCAAGTGCTAATCTTGCCTTGGATGCATCTTATGATTACGCCAAGACCTATTATGCAGACTTCGGCTTGGCAGCTATCCACTCTGCACAGTTGGCTCCAGGTCATCGTGTAGGCTTCTCTCCTTCACTCTCTTTGGGTTGGAGACTCAAGAACGAGAACTTCTTGAAGAACAGCAAGGTGGTAGACGATATGATGATCAGTGTATCTGGTAGCATCATCAACGAGGATATTGACTTGGCAGTAAATGGCAACAGATACTATCTCTATGACACCAACTGGCAGACAGCTGATGGTTATGGATGGTATGATGGTTCTGCTGGCAAGTACACATTCTCTAAGCGTTCTGCCAACAAGGATCTTGACTTCATCAAGCGTAAGGAACTTTCTGTCAACTTCAAGACTTCCTTGTGGCAGCAGATGGTAACATTGGATGCTAGCTTCTTCGTTAACTCGATGGAGGGTTATCTGATTTCTACTCCAACGTTCTATCCTTCTCACTTTAAGCCAGGCTATCCTGATGCTTCATTCATGCCTGTGCTCAACTTTAACAATAATCGCCGCATCGGTTTCGACTTCGCAGCTAACTTCAATAAGAAGGTGGGTGATGTAGACTTGCAGCTCGGCGTAACAGGTACTTATTATAACACCAAGGCTACCAAGCGTGATGAGATGAACGCATGGGATTACCAAAACCGTGAGGGCAAGGCTCTCGATGGTATCTGGGGTTATAAGTTTGCTGGCTTCTTCCAGAGTGAGGAAGAAATCAAGAACTCTCCAGACCAGAGCCGCTTGGGTAGTGAAGTGAAGCCTGGCGATATGAAGTATGTGGATGTAAACGGTGATGGCAAGATCGACTCTTACGACCAGGTATTCCTGGGCAAGGGTGGTTGGTATGGCGCTCCATTCACATTGGGCGTAAACCTTACTGCTAAGTGGAAGAACTTCACATTCTTCGCCCTCGGTACTGGCAACTTCGGTGCTTATGGCTTGAAGAACAATTCTTACTGGTGGGTAAAGGGTGACGGCAAGTACTCAGCTGTGGTTCGCAATCGCTGGACTAAGGCAACCAAGGAGACTGCTACTTATCCACGTCTTACCACACTCTCAGGTAGCAACAACTATCAGACATCAGACTTCTGGATGTACAGCACAGACGCTTTCCGCTTGGCTAAGGTACAGATTACATACGACCTGCCTAGCACGCTCTTCCAGAAGACTTGGGTTAAGGGCTTGTCTGCTTATGTAAGCGGTGCCAACTTGCTCACTATCTCTAAGAACCGTGAGGTATTGGAGATGAACATAGGTAGTGCTCCTCAGACACGCTATTATAATATAGGTGTGAAGGCTACATTCTAATCATTATTAAATGTATACAGAAATGAAAATTAATAAGTTATTTATATTAGCTGCATTGTCACTCTCGTTGGTGTCTTGCTCAGATCTCTTTGAGCCTGCACAGGAAAACAACCGTAGCTTGGACGAGATTTACGAAGAGCCTACTTATGCTCAGGGACTTCTCGGCTATGCTTATGCCATGCTTCCTTATAATACCAAAAGTGTAACTGATGTGGCAACCGATGATGCTGTAAGCAATGATTTGTCTAACAGCTACCTGAAAATGGCTACTGGTTCTTGGGCTGCCAATAATGACCCTATGAGCAAGTGGACTAGCTGTCGTGCTAGCATCCAGTACTTGAACATCTTCCTTCAGGAAGTGGACAAGGTAGACTGGGCTAAGGACAAGGGTGCGCAGCAGATGTTCTGTGAGAGCCGTAAGGGTGAGGCTTATGCCTTGAGAGCTCTCAATATGTATTATCTCCTGATGAACCATGGTGGTTGGACAGAGGATGGACAGCTCCTGGGTGTGCCAAACTTGACAAAGCCTGAGGATACTTCTTCTGATTTCAACCAGCCACGTTCCACATTCCAGGCTTGCTTGGATCAAATCTATAGCGACTTGGATCAGGCTGAGCAGTTGTTGCCTTTGGATTACAATGATTTGACCAAGTCAGATCTTGTGCCAGAAAAGTACACTGCTATGGGTGTGGACAACTATCAGGACTATAACCGTGTATTGGGTTCCCTGATGCGTGGTCGTGTGAGCGGTCGTATCGCCAAGGCTATACGAGCACAGGTTTCTCTGCTGGCAGCCAGTCCTGCTTTTGCAGCTGGTACCAATGTGGATTATAAGCGTGCTGCTGATGATGCAGCCAGCTTGCTCGACTTGATTGGTGGTGTAAGCGGCTTGTCTGAAACAGGTAATTCTTGGTATGCTCAGACTAATGAGATTAATAATTTGCAGTCTGGTGCATGCCCTAAGGAGATTATCTGGCGTGGCAACAAGACCAATGGTGCTGATGATTGGGACCTCGGTTTGAACCAGGAGGCTGATAACTTCCCTCCATCTCTCTATGGTAAGGGACGTATCAATCCTACCCAGAACTTGGTGGATGCTTTCCCTGCTGCCAATGGTTATCCTATCACAGATGAGCGCAGTGAGTATGATGACTTGGATCCTTATAGTAATCGTGATCCACGCTTGGATCTCTACATTATCTATAATGGCTGCAAGTATAAGAGTGCAACCATCAATACCGACATCACCACTGCCAACAATGACAATGGACTGAATAAGACCGGTAACTCTACACGTACTGGTTACTATATGAAGAAGCTTCTTCGTGAGGATTGTAATCCTGATAAAAATGCCAAGAACGCACAGTATCACTATCCTGTGTATATCCGCTATACCGAGATCTTCTTGGATTATGCTGAGGCAGCCAATGAGGCTTGGGGACCTAAGGGCAATGGCACACATGCTTATTCTGCATACGATGTGATCAAGGCTATCCGTCATCGTGCAGGCATCACAGATGATTCTTATCTTGATGAGTGCGCTAACGACCAGGCTAAGATGCGTGAGCTGATTCGCAATGAGCGTCGTATTGAGCTCTGCTTCGAGAACAAGCGCTTCAATGACCTCCGCCGCTGGAAGGCTCCTATCAATGAGGCTGTTCATGGCGTGGAGATTTCTACAGAGGCTGGTATTCCACAGTTCAAGGATATCACAGTAGAGGAAAGAAAATACGACGACTATATGTATTACGGTCCTGTGCCACAGACTGAAATCCTCAAGTGGGATCAGCTGAAGCAGAATGCAGGATGGAAAATTACAAACGACTAACATTTTATAATGATGAAAACTATGAAGATGAATAAATATTTCTCAATGGCTGCACTCGGAGCCTTGGCTCTGACTTTCGGCTCTTGTGAGAACGGCACGCCTGAGTTTGACGACTATGAGGGTGGCACATCAGTCTACTTCGCCCACCAAAACGTGGAGCGTGTATTGGTGTTGGGCAATGACGAGACTCGTGACAATACCAAGGACAACGAGCATATTATCAACATCGTGTCTACCATGGGTGGTGCTTACAATGGTAAGGACATCACACTGGATGTGGCTGTAGATAATTCGCTTTGCGACAACCTCTATTTCTCTGATGGCGTATCTCCTGTAAAGCCTATGCCTGCAGAGTATTACACCTTGGCAGGTAACACCATCTCTTATGGTGGCAACTTGCAGGGAAGATTACAGGTGAAGCTCAACGATGCTTTCTTCGCTGATCCTGCCTCTGTAAAGAATACTTATGTCATCCCTCTGATCATCAAAGATCAGAAGGGTGCTGGCAAGATCTTGACGGGTACTCCTTTCCAGGAGGGTGAAACTCCTGCGCTGACCAATAGCGATGCGTGGAAGACATTGCCTAAGAACTATGTACTCTACTGTGTGAAGTATATGAACCCTTGGGCTGGATTCTATCTGCGCCGTGGTACAGACAAGATTACCGAGAATGGTCAGACCACAGAGGAGAAGCGTGAGGGCGCAACTATTGAGAAGGACGAGGTTTGCCAGATTACTACCAAGAGCCTTACAGAGGCTATCTATCCTCTCACAGTCAAGAGAGTTGTGGGCAAGGATGCTGAGGGTAAGGATATCCTCAAGTCTTATACTTGCAACTTGAAGCTTACCTTTGCTAACGATGGTACTTGCTCTGTTTCTTCCGAGACTGAGGGCGTAACTGCTACTGGTACAGGTAAGTTTGTGGAGAAGGGCGCTAAGCTGGCTTGGGGCAACAAGGATCGTGACATCCTGACTCTCCAGTATACCGTAGACTTCGGTGCTGTCAAGGTAGAGACAACCGACCAGTTTGTAGCTCAAACTCGTGGTAATACCAATGGCGTGGTAACTTTCGATACTCAGTATATCGTAAAGTAAGCTGCGGTAATTATCAATTAAGTATCATCTAATAATAGGTAGATTATTATGAAATTGAAAAATATTAATTTTGGTTTAGGCTTGGTAGCTCTCTTGGCTTTGTCATCATGTGCTGATGACAAAGCCAAGAGAGAGATCGGAAGAGCGTCGTGTAGGGAAAGAGTGTAGATCTCGGTGGTCGCCGT
>OGKL01000420.1_pt1 | contig 10784 bp, 7 predicted proteins | sample 1572471 | NCBI WGS metagenome assembly OGKL01 (sample SAMEA2582156, study PRJEB24529) | metagenome | biome: Human gut stool | place: China | collected 2011
CCTTGTAGGCATCACCCCAGTAATCGTAGGTGCAATCGCCGGCGTAGCTCCATGGCTGATAGTAGTGAAATTCCACACTCATATAGTTGTTGCCATTGCCTTCGGCATCCTTCGGAATGATGAAATCTCCATTCTCTATGCCAAACCATGGGTTACAAACGTAAGTCTGTAAGATGAGGTGGCGCTTGGCATTGTTGCCGCCTGTGGCACGAACCATATCTACGAATATCTGATTGTAAGCATTCTGCACTTCGAGGTTCTCGGCAGTAGGTTTGCCCCAGTTGTCCCTGATGTGAACCTCATTGGTACCGGCGAAAGCCAAGCGACTGTCATAATTGGCAAACTCAGAGGCGATATTCATCCAGAGGAGCGCAAGCTTCTGGCAGTTTTCTTCCTTATATTGATAGGTAGGACGACCTTCGAGCCATTTTTCATGATGCACATTGATGATAACCTTCAAACCATTGTCAAGGCACCAGCCCACCACCTCCTTGATACGGGCAATCCAAGCCTTGTCGATGCTCATCGCCTGAGCGTTGGTAATGTGGCACTGCCAACGGATTGGAATACGGATGGCATTGAAACCTGCCTTCTTCACGGCTTGTATCATCTTCTTGGTAACAACGGGATTGCCCCAGGCTGTCTCTGCATGGATAGAACCATCAGGGTTGCCAATCTGCATCGACTCACCATCCTGTCCAGGAGCTGAGCACTCGAATTCATTGCCAAGATTCCATCCCACAACGTCTTTATTCCATTGCTGGGCAGTAGGTATGGATTCGCCTACGCCATCAGAACCGTTGGATGAGTGCAACGTACTTGCTTCGCATGAGAGACATGTGAAGACGCCTATTAAAAAGAGGCTAAATTTCAAAAAGTTCCTTTTCATTTTTATGTTTATATTGTTATTGTTTCGTTTTTTAAATAACTGTTTAACTTACGTAACAGAATCTGGCTGCAAAGATAAAAAAAAGGAACTTTCAGAGGGTTAGATAACAAACAAAAAAGGTTTCAATTCAGACATATCGTCTAAACAGAAACCTTTTCTTTGAATTTAAAACTCTAATTTACAGATACTTACTTGGAGAAACTCCAAAGTGCTTTTTAAATACAGTACTAAAGTACTTCACATTTACAAAACCGGCTTTCACAGATACATCCAGCACACTATCCCCCTGTTTCAGGAAGATTGCAGCCTGCTCCAGACGCATCAAACGCATAAAATCCTGCGGACTTTGACCCGTAAGAGTCTTCAGCCTACCATAGAAAAGCGTTCTGCTCATCGCCATCTCTCTACAGAGTCGGTCGATATTAAAGTCTGTGTCGCTCAAATGAGTCAACACCAAACGGGTAGCTTTATCTACAAAAGCCTGGTCTTGCGGATTCCGAACAGCTTCTGCCACATTTTCGAATGTCTGGCCTTGCTTATTCAAGACAGTATCATCCTTTTTCTCTTCAGAAGCTCCAGTAGGTTCCAAGTATTCATTGGAAGAATCAGAACCCACAATCTGCCCGGAAGAGGCAGACTCAGAAGCAACCTCTCCTCTAACAAGAGCAAGACTTCTGTCCATATAATACTGACTCAACCGGCGACGATTCTTCAAAATACTGGCAACCTTACTCGCAAGAATAGCAGTATCGAATGGCTTGGCTATATAGTCATCAGCACCAAGTCCGAGTCCCTCTATCATAAAGTCACGACCAGCCTTAGCAGTCAGCAGGATAACAGGCAGCCATGATGTTTCCTTATTTTCCTTGATGCTGCGACAGAACTCATCTCCGTGCATTCCCGGCATCATGACATCAGAAACAACGATATCACATGCCCCGCCCTCTTTCAAATATTTCAAGGCAGCCTCTGCACTCTCCACATCAACTACCTGATAAGAATCACCAAAAGTCATTCTGATATATTTGCGAAGATCTTCATTGTCATCGACAAAAAGAAGTGTATCCGTTGAAACATCAGCATCCTGCAGAACCGCAGAAGACACAGTCTGGCTAGTTTCATCATGCTTATCTTCAGCTAAAGAAGATTCAGTTGCAACATTTTTCTTTTCTCCTACAAGCCGAACAGAAGAATCTGTTACATGACCTAATGGCATCTTCACACAGAAAGTAGTACCCTTTCCTTCCTCACTTACGAAACTAAGCTTTCCTCCTAATTTCTCTACAAGCTTTCGTGTAAGCATCAGTCCTAATCCACTTCCCATTTCCTGAGAATTTATCGCATTAGAAGCCCTGAAGAAGGTCTTGAAGATACTCTTAATTTCAGCCTTTGGAATACCTATACCTGTATCACATACATGAATCACAGCCATCTTACCTTCAACAGAAGCCGACAACGTAACCTTTCCACCTTGAGGTGTATATTTGATAGCATTCGAGAGAAGATTTTCCAATATCAGATCCATCATTTTGACATCAGAATGAATCTGTTGCTGCGGACACGTTTCAATACACAGTTGAATATGCTTCTCCTGAGCTGCCAATACAAACTTTTCCAACTGCACACGTAAAAGCATCGGCAATTCTATATCTTGCAGGCGAACCTGTTCGGCAGACTGCTCTACCTTTTGGAAGTCAAGCAATTCTGTAACCATCTTCAACAGTTTGTTGCCGTTGCGATGCGCCATATCCAAGAATCCACGGCTTTTCTCACTCAAGCTGGAATCATGAGCCAGATTATCAAGAGGAGCCAACACGAGACTCAAAGGAGTACGTATGTTATGGGCAGTATTAACGAAGAAATTGATTTTCTCATCATAATACTTTCGCTGTAAGCGCTCTTTGTAATACTGCCAGACAAAATATAAGATGGCAGCAAAAATACAGAGATAGATAATCCATGCCCACCAGGTATTCCACCAAGGTTGGGCTATATGAATTTCCAAAGTTGTTTCTCCCAATTCTCTACCATTACTTCTGCAAATAGCCTTTACATGAAGCACATAACTGCCCGAAGGCAAATTTACAAATCGTGCCAACTGATTAGAAGATGGTTTACTCCAATTACGGTCGTATCCTTCCAAATAATATTGATATTGGATATCATACTGGTATTGATAATTGATACTCTCGAAAGAAACAACCAGCGTATTCTCATTATGGCTAAGTTTCAATTTGCCTTCCTTCAACATTTCAAAGAGACATTCATTCCAGTAATCGGAACGTTCGACACCTTCAACCTCAACACTATGAATACGAAGTGGAGCGGCATAATTCAAACCTTTGGCAAACATAGGAGTCAAAGCGACAACTCCATCGTTGCTGCCAAAAAGCACCCTGCCATCTGAAGTACACGCAACAGACATCCGGTTATACTCACGTTCCATTCCCTTAAAGATATTGAGGTTTACTATCTTCCCCTGTTTCATGAACGCCAATCCTTTATCCGTACTGATCCACAAATTGCCATTAATACCTTTTATAAGTCCATAAACTGTATTAGAAGGCAAAGCGTCCTGATTAGTATAACGCTTAAACTTCTTTGTCAGGAAATCATAATCGTAGAGTCCTCCTCCATCCGTTCCAATCCAGATATGACGGGAATCCTGAAAAGCCATACTGTTGACAAACAAATTAATGTCTTTTTCAGGATACTGTTCAGGATAAAAGAAACGACGAGGATGCAAAGGTTCACGCTTATCAATCAAATAGCCTCCATGCGAAGTTCCTACAGCAATAAAACGCTTATCCAGTGATTCCGTGATGCATTGCACTTCGTTGACAGGCAGATAGAATACCGACTTTCCCGTTCCATTCAAATTATATTTATCTGAAGGGAAACAAGCCATATCTCCATCCAAACATCCCACCCAAATATTACCATCGCTATCAGTAAAAAGACTGAATACGTAATCACTCTTCAACATTCCTGTTTCCACAGAATAAGCAGGCATACTAGTGCCATCAGCATGAACCTGATATACGCCATTACCATAGGTACCAACCAGAATTCTGCCGTCTACAGTCTGACAAATCGTAAGCGCCACCTTATTATATAATCCATGATGCCAAAGACGAGTCTGCGCATCATAAACACTTACTCCTTTATCTGTGGCATACCATATTTTCCCATCACGGCTTTGGAAAACATCGTTCACACAATTGTCTATCAGTGATTGATTGTTGAGATATTCATGTGTGATATATTCCAATGTATGTTTCATCGGTATTGCCAAATCTACTCCTCCCGAGTAAGAGCCTGTCCATAAATCGCCAAAACGATCGCAGCACAAGGTATATAATCCATTACCATTCAATACATTACCAGGACGTCCATCTGTATCAAGCAAGAGCTTGGTTTGTTTATTCGAACTGTCATAAGCATATATTCCAGCTCCATCTACAGCCATCAGAAGAGTCTGCTTATCATATAAAATGATTGAACGTACTGGAATTTTAGGAATGTTTTGCAAAGATTGGAAATCAGCAGATTTTATCAGCTTCCAAGTACGATCATCCACTACTTTAACTCCTTCGTGAAAAGTACCCAGCCAGATACGATGTCCCACAATATCATGATAAGAGGATACTACAGAACTGCCACTAATCTTCTTTTCTAACTTCCGGGCAGACATCGAATAGCAATAAACATCTTTAAATGTTCCTATCAAGAGTTTCTGACCTATAAATTGGATATGATTAATATAGGTATTTTTCAATACAAACCTACCCTTAGCTGTCTCCCGAACTATCTCCTTTCCATCAGTAGCTGCTGATAAGCAATAAATGCCTCTATCCATAGCTAACCAGAAATTGCCCTTTCCGTCTACCAACAGTTCGTTCAACACGATACTTCCACCTAAAATTTTCTGAAGATTACATTTCAAAACAAATGTATCTTTCCTCTTATCATATATATACACCTTTCCCTTGTTGTCGTAGGCGTAAATCAGATGTTGCGCATCCTTAGTCAGTTTAATACTTCTACCACTAGCATCACTATACGGCATCTCTGTGTATAAAGTATAATTGGTTACCTGTTGCCCATTATATCGGTCAACTCCACGCTTAGTACTTATCCACATGGCACCATCCTCTGCCTCGACAATAGAATAAACTCGAGGGCAGGAAAGACCATTGTCAGTATTGAGATTGGAAAGCATGAACATATTTCTGGAAATATGCGCATATGCCTGAAGAGCCGATGCCAACAGCAGCAATATAATTAGAGTGCAGGATTTATATCGTTTCATAATTCATTCATTGATCTTATTTGGGGACAAAGATAATACAAAAAAATGAAAAACAAATAGAATAATGAGATAAAATGAAAAAAATCTATTATCTTTGCAAGATATTAATATAAAGATATAGACTATGATCAAAAGATTATTATCCTTTCTAGACGCATCGCCAGTGAATTTCCTGGCAGTAAAGAATATCTCCGAGGAATTGGAGAAGAACGGGTTCCGCCGTATGAACCCACAGGAGCCTTTGGGCAAGATTGAAGCGGGTGAAAAGTTCTTCGTTACCAAGAACGACTCTTCCATCTACGCCTTCCAAATCGGAAAGAAGCCTTTGGCAGATGCCGGTTTCCACATGATCTGCGCCCACTGCGATTCGCCTACCTTCCGCATCAAGCCAAATGCTGAGATGCTTTGCGAGGGCGGTATCGTAAAACTGAATACTGAGGTTTATGGTGGTCCTATCATGTCAACCTGGTTCGACCGTCCACTCACTCTGGCAGGTAGAGTTATCGTGAAGGACGAGAATGCGATGAATCCCCAAACGCTCCTTCTTCATGTGAAGCGCCCATTGCTGCAGATCAGCAATCTCGCTATCCACTTCAACCGTCAGGTGAATGATGGTGTGAAGTTGAGCAAGCAGAAGGATGTGCTCCCTATCCTCGGCATCATCAATGATGAACTGGAGAAGGGTAACCTCCTGATGAACGTGATTTCCGGCGAACTGAATATTCAGAAAGAGGATGTTCTTGATTTCGATCTCTATCTGGCTGATGCCACTCCAGCCTGCATCTTCGGTGTACACGATGAGTTTATCTCTTCAGGCAGACTCGACGACCTGTCTATGTGCTGGGCTGGTGTAGAGGCGATGATTGCATCAGATGCCAATGATACCACCCAGGTTCTCGCCATCTTCGATAATGAAGAGACGGGATCTCAGACCAAACAGGGAGCCGGAAGCCCATTCCTTTCATATATGCTCCAGCGCATCGCCCTGGCACAGAGCCATACAGAAGAGGCTTATTATCAGGCAGTAGAGCGTGCCTTCATGATTTCAGCCGATAATGCGCATGCCTGGCATCCTAACTATAGCGAAAAATTCGACCCTACGAATCATCCTAAGTTGGGCGGTGGTCCGGTCATCAAGTTCAATGCAGCCCAGAAGTATGCGAGCGATGCTGTATCAGCAGCCATCTTCGCCAACATCTGCGATGCAGCCGGTGTACCATGCCAGCGTTTCGTAAACCACAGCGATGTAGCAGGTGGCAGCACATTGGGCAACATCCTCGCCTCTTCCATCCCATTGAAGGGTGTGGATATGGGCAATGCCATCCTCGCTATGCACAGTTGCCGCGAAACCGGTAGCGTTATCGACCACGAATATTGCGTGAAGGCTTTCACCAAGTTCTATCAGTTGTAAGCAATCCCGATTTATCTCTTCACTCTTCACCTTCTCGCCCGTAACCCCTCTGTTTATCGGGGTTTCGGGAGGTGAAGAATTTTCTTTATCTCTTCACCCCTCTTCACCCATATAGAATTTGTAATACACTATACGCAATATGGGAAGAAAAGAAAACAGGCGATTCGGCGAAATTTCCTATTGAAGTCTGAGAACTTTATGATATATAGACGGTATCATCAATGTCTTCCATACCTAGGAGATCGAAATACATAAGACGTGTATTTAGTGGCAATCTGCCAACACCTATTTCCATGTATTTAGCTTCGAAACGTTCATCTTCAACAAGATATTTAAAACCGTTCTTTTGATAATAGTGAATGGTAGAATCACTATTATAGGCATCAACAATAATGAAACGGCATCCGGTTTTGTTATTATATCTGAACCAGTTTTTTATCAAGTCCATAACAGCAGTTCCGATTCCTTTGCCTGCAAACTTTTTGTTGGTAGCAAGTCTGCCTATCAGAACAGCTAGGAACCTGCGAAGTCTTTTCCCTTGAAGATCTGTAAAGTCAAGAAATGATTTTTTTGATTCATCATTTAGTTTATTGGTGATCCTAATGCTATCATTGGATAGGGTAAATGCAGCCACAACAATATTAGGATTGTCACGAAGACACAATAAATATGTTTTTCCAAGTAAACGCTTGGAATAAATAACGGAATCATTGGCAAAGAATTCGTCTAAGTCTTGATTGTCACAACAAAAAGGCTCACATGAAGCAAGCTTTTGAGGTGTTACGACAGTAAGAACGCACATCTCTAATAATTCTTCATATGTCATAGCAAGTTCATTTCGCGCAAGAATTTTCTTGTGAGTTCAACTTTTTTCTTGTCAACTTTAATACTTCCAGGATGGGCTTCTGTCCATTCTGCATTTTCTAAAAATTTTTCAGCTTCTTCACCTTGAAGAGTTGGAATGATTCTTATTGCTGTTGCCATAACTTTTCTTTTTTTGGATATTTTTGCAAAGATAAGATTTATATCTTTAACTTCCAAGTTTTTAGGCAACTTTTTTGTTTTTTTTTATTTTTAAATTGTTATAGTCATCGTGATAAGGAATCGGTCACGCAGATTTTTATTCTATACGGTTATGGAAAAGCCCCCGAAGCGTAATAGCTCCGGGGGCCTTTTATTTTGCCCCAGGCATCAGATGTGCTGCCTGGTGGGGGTACGATAGAGAATCAGGGGCTAGTCTGCCCAAATTTCCTTATTAGTTTCATTATCCCAGAAATCCTTCACATTTTCGTCGCGGTAATCCTCATCTCCCGCCTTCTGGATAACAGAGCCGGCGAGGATGGCTGTGGTTTCCATTTCCATGACGCTAACCACTGGCTTGATATATCTTTTCTTTTTCATATCTATTTTTATTACTATTTTTTATTACTTGATGATAACCTTCATGGTCTTGCCGCCACGCTTCACGATGTTCACACCCTTCTGCAAATTCTGGAGGCGACGGCCCTGGAGGTCGTAGTATTCTGCCTTGCTATCTGCTGTAGACTCCAACTGCTCGATGGCTGTAGTGCTGCCGCCGACGCTGATGCTGAACATTCTGGCACCTGCTGCAGGAGCAGAAGAGCTATCTACCATGTAAGCACGGAAAGGCTTGCTGCCCACAGACTTTGTTGATGTACCCAACAGCTTGGCTGGGTTCATCAGCTTGTCGCCCTTCACGATGTAGCAGTTGTTATCAGTATCCTTGCTGAACTCCTTTTGGGTGTAGATGCCCTGGAGCTTGTAGTTGGCGTCAGCAGTTTCAGCTGTCTTTACTTCATTTGCAATCTCCTTGTTGGCTACAGTGAAGTTGAGCTCGGTGGCTCCATCCTTCATCTTGATGATAACAGGAGTACCAGCAGCGATGCTTCCCTCAATCTCTTCGAGTTCTACGGTTTCTGTAACATCATCAGCTGAAAGGAGTTTGAAGGCACGGAAGTCCTGATTTGCGAGAGATACCTCGAATGGCAGGCAGAGCGTTGCCCAGGTGGTGCCTTCCTTCATTGTGCGGTTGTAAGATGCAGCCTTGGCTGCGAATGGCTCGTAAGCCACGAAATCCTTATCGTCGTCAAGAACGAGATTATCCGTAGCAAGAGTTTCTCCCGTTGCTCCTATCTTCTCATCACCATTCTTGCCTACCAGCTTGGTGAAATAGCCTGTCTTGTAGTTGGCGCAGGTGTGGCCTGTCTTGCTAGAGATAAAACCTTTAAGGTTATTGCAATTATTGAACATGGAAGAACCTTTAGTTACCTTGTCCGTTACAAACTTATCGCTGACGTAGATGGTTGTGAGAGCCATGCAAGAGGCGAACATAGAACTCATATTCGTCACATTCACGGTATTGAAATTAGTGACGTCGAGAGAGGTGAGAGCTTTGCAGTTATAGAACATGTAGCGCATATTCGTCACCTTCGCTGTATTGAAATGGGTAACATCTAGCGAGGTGAGAGATGAGCAGTAATAGAACATGTATCTCATATCCGTTACATTCGCTGTATTGAAATGGGTAACATCTAGCGAGGTGAGAGAAGAGCAGTTATAAAACATGCTGTACATATCCGTTACCTTCTCTGTATTCAGATATTCCAGGCCTGTAATTGTTTCCAGTTTTTTGAGATCCTCAAAGAAACAGTACAACGATGTAGGAGTGTATGTGCTAAAGCTCTTATCGAAAACAATGTGCACAATTGTGCCATTCCCTAATTTATTATTGATAGTAGTCACCGTCTGTTTATCTTCCACCCAAGCACTATTTTTAGGAAGGGTTTCACCCACATTTTTCTTGAAAGTCAAGGTATTGGTAGAGGATTCATACGTTGCTATATACTTAGAACTGGAAGCTGCCTTCTGCGCCACCATGCCGGCTGGCAGAAGCAACAACATGAGCAACATCAATGGGAACAGAGCGAATCTACGGATTACCCCCCATTGTTCATACGGCCGACGTGCGACCCATTGGATTGATTTGTAAATCTTTTCATCATAAATATTATATTTTGTTATTATTTTTTATCAAGAAATTACTGAATACTGATTGCCATCAGACTGACTGCCAGACACACGAACGTGATAAACACTACGCCGAGAATGAGGCAGATATAGAAACGCCCTCTCCTGATGAAATCACCCAGGCTGAAATGACACATCGGGTAATCATCAAGATAGGTCCTATATTCCCTCACCATGACATTAATCATGATGCCAACATAAATGAGGAGAAACAAAGCTACTATCAGGATAGCCTGTTCTTCTTTGGCTAATGATTCTATTATACTTTTCATGGTGCAAAGATAGTGTTTTTCTTTGAAACTAGGTGTCGCATTCCCCCACATAGGTGTCGCATTCCTACAAAAAAGGTGTCTCATTCGTGAGGAATGCGACACCTAATACATACTTTTTAACAGTTTTTCTCTCTCCAAGCCGTAGGAGAGCAGCCTTCTTTCTCTTTGAACATACGGTAGAGATGGGTACGGGAAGAGAAGCCACACTCGGCAGAAATGATGTCATTACCGAAGTCGGGGTTATCCAACATCATCTTCTTGGCAGCCTCAAAACGCACCTCGGCAAGCCAGGGGTGGAAGGTGGTATTGAGACAGGATGAGAGGTAGCGCGACAACTCGTATCTGTTGATATCCAACGAACGTGACAGGGTAATCATATTCAGCGACGTATCCCTATAACCCTTGGTAGCACACCATTCATCCAACCTCTCACGGATGATCTTCTGCCGCCTTTCTGAACGCTGCGGTTGTAAAGTTTCTTCTCTATCATCAAGTTCAATGCGGCACAGAAGTATGCAAGCGATGCCGTATCAGCAGCCATCCTCGCTATGCACAGTTGCCGCGAAACCGGTAGCGTCATCGACCACGAATCTTGTTGTTGGTAAATATAGGTCATGTTGTTGAAAGAGATAGGTCATGTTGTTGAAAGAGATAGAATCTGTTGCTGGAAGAGATAGGATAAGTTGTTGAAAGAGATAGGATAAGTTGCTGGAAGAGATAGGATAAGTTGTTGAAAGAGATAGGATAAGTTGCTGGAAGAGATAGGATATGTTGTTGAGACAGTCAGTATCTTCGGCCGCACAACAGCTGTTGTGCGCTTGCATAACAGCTGATATGCGCATGCACAACAGC
>OGKL01000422.1_pt1 | contig 10767 bp, 10 predicted proteins | sample 1572471 | NCBI WGS metagenome assembly OGKL01 (sample SAMEA2582156, study PRJEB24529) | metagenome | biome: Human gut stool | place: China | collected 2011
TCTGCTTTTCTGCCTGCAAAATTACATATTAATTATGGAAGAAAAAAGATTTATGGTAAAAAACTTTTGGCTGCTCCATGAAAATCATTATAATAAGGTAGATGAAAATGCGATGTTTCAGGTAAGGACACAAAAAAAGGCAGGTTCCAAATTGCTTTGGAATCTGCCTCCATCATTTATGGGAGATGATTATTTGACTTCGATGTTCTTTGTTGTCTTAGCCTCCTCCTTAGGAGTAAGCTTTGGAATCTCGACCTCGAGTATACCATCAGCTACCTTTGCTGAAATCTTTTCACGATCAGCATCCTCAGGCAGCGTATAACACTGCTGGTAGTTGCTGTAAGAGAATTCGCGGCGCAGATAGTGCTCGTGCTTGTCTTCATCCTTGTGTTCCATCTTGTTCTCGATGGCGATGTTCAGATTACCATCGTTATCGATGTTTACACGAACCCACTCTTTCTTCAAACCAGGAGCTGCAACCTCCATGATGTAATTCTTATCTGTCTCCTTGATGTTAATGGCAGGAGCAGTAGCATTCATACGTGACATTACTTCGGTATTGAATAAAGTATCATCAAAGAAGTTACTCAACCAATCTGAATCATTATTTCTACGTGCTAACAACATAATTAAAACCTCCAAATTTTATTTTACTCGTCCTCTCGGTTCCTTACGGCTCCGTCGGGATTTCTGCTTGTTAATATTCTTGTTATTTATTTTGCCTTCGCCTCGAAACTCCGTCATTCTTCCGAACTCCTTTATCTTTTAGCTTCAGCTTTCACTCTCTGTTTTTGCAACTTATGTGCCAGCGGACTGAAAGTGGTAATGTTGGCACGAAAGGATAAATATTTTAAACTTTTCTGCCAGATGATGCGGTTATCTCAACAAAAAAGTGTAACTTTGTCACCAACTTAAAAATCAAAGCATAAATCGAATAAATAATATAAGATCAATGAAGAAACAACTATTTTCTATGGCGATGCTGATGGCGATGTCGCTTTCTGCCAGCGCACAGCAGCTTCTTCCTTATCAGAATGCCAACCTTTCTGCTGAGGCTAGAGCCAATGATTTGCTTTCCCGTCTTACCTTGGAAGAGAAGACGAAGTTGATGATGGATACTTCGCCAGCCATAGCCCGATTAGGCATTCCGCAGTTTCAATGATGGAACGAGGCGCTGCACGGAGTGGGGCGAAACGGATTTGTTACTGTTTTTCCTATCACGATGCACATGGCGGCTTCGTGGGACGATACCTTATTATATAAGGTGTTTACTGCCGTGAGCGATGAGGCAAGAGCCAAGGCGCAGGAGGCGAAGAAGAGCGGCAACATCAAGCGCTACCAGAGTCTGAGCTTCTGGACTCCGAACATCAATATCTTCCGCGACCCACGATGGGGACGTGGACAGGAAACTTATGGAGAAGATCCTTATCTGACCACAAGAATGGGACTTGCTGTGGTGAATGGATTGCAGGGACAGACCTTCGATGGTAAACCGATGTCGGCTCCGGGAGTTCTGGCTACGCCTTCCTCACAGGCTCCCCAATACGTCAAGCTCCTAGCATGTGCCAAGCATTTTGCCGTACATAGCGGTCCGGAGTGGAACAGACACAGTTTCAATGTAGAGGATTTGCCTGAGCGGGATTTGTGGGAGACTTATCTGCCTGCCTTCAAATCGCTGGTGCAGGATGGAAATGTGGCAGAGGTGATGTGCGCCTATCAGCGGATTGACGGAGCGCCATGCTGCAGCAATGCCAGGTATGAACGACAGATTCTTCGTGATGAATGGGGATTCAAGGGATTGATTACTTCCGATTGCGGAGCCATCAACGACTTTTATGTGCCTGGCCGACATGGTACTGCGAAGACTCCGGCTGAGGCTACGGCGCAGGCAATTGGTGCCGGAACCGACGTGGAATGCGGAAGCGTTTACCGTTCGCTTCCTGAGGCGGTGAAGATGGGAATGATCAGCGAGGAAAAGGTGAACGAGAGTTTGAAGCGCCTGCTGGAAGCCCGTTTCCGTCTGGGTGATTTCGATCAGGACGAGCAGGTGGCGTGGACTCAGATTCCTTCTTCCGTCATCGCCAGCAAGGCGCATAAGGATTTGGCAGAGAAGATGGCAGAAGAGGGAATCGTGCTTCTTCAGAACCGGAACAATCTCCTGCCGCTGAAATCAGCAGGAATGAAGATAGTCGTGATGGGACCGAATGCCAACGATTCCATCATGCAGTGGGGCAACTATTCGGGTTATCCTACTTCTACCACCACCATCCTGCAGGGCATCAGAAAATATGTGAAGGACGCCAAGTATATTCCTGCCTGCACGTTGACCAGAAATGAGGTGACGGAAAGTAAGTTCAATCTCCTGACTTCTACCGATGGCAGCAAGGGGATGAAGGCTACTTATTGGAACAATGCTGAGATGAAGGGTGAGCCTGTGGCTACTGCCGTGATGACTTCGCCTATCAATCAGAGTAATGGTGGAAATACCGTCTTTGCTCCGGGAGTGAACCTTACCAACTTCTCAGCCCGATACGAGGGCGTATTTACTCCGGAAAAGGATGAAACCTTGAACGTCAGAATGGGATGCGATGATGGTTACCGACTCATTATTGATGGCGATACGGTGGCGAATGTATGGAAGGGACGTGCCCGTGTACAGATGCTCAACAAGCCAATCTCCGTGAAGGCAGGAAAGTCGGTGAAGATTCAGGTGGATTATTTTCAGAAGACCGATATGGCGGTGATGCAGTTTGACATTGTGAAGAACTATACGCCAACCGAGTCTCAGCTTCTGGCAGAGGTCGGTGATGCTGATGTGGTGGTATTTGTAGGCGGCATTTCTCCTAGTCTTGAGGGTGAGGAGATGAAGGTCTCCGAACCGGGATTCAAGGGTGGCGACAGAACCGATATCGAATTGCCTCAGGCTCAGCGTAAAGTGATGGAGATGCTGCATCGGGCTGGCAAGCGAGTGGTGTTCGTCAACTGTTCGGGCAGTGCCATTGCCATGGTTCCTGAAACCGAAAATGCGGAGTCTATCCTTCAGGCTTGGTATCCGGGCGAACGGGCTGGCGAAGCCGTGGCAAAGGTTCTTTTCGGCGAGGTGAATCCATCGGGCAAGCTTCCGGTAACCTTCTATAAGAGTACTTCCGATCTTCCTGATTTCCTCGATTATACGATGAAGAATCGCACCTACCGTTATTTCAAGGGTGAGGCTCTCTTCCCATTCGGTCATGGATTGAGCTATACATCTTATGAATATGGAAAGCCGACATTGAAGAAAGTGAAGAATGAAGAACGAAAAGTGAAGAATTCTTCGGCTTATTCCTTGAGTTTCTCTTTATCTAATAAAGGTAATAGGGAAGGAACGGAAGTGGCGCAGGTTTACATCCGTAGAATGGATGATGCTGAGGGTCCTATCAAGACCCTGAAAGCCTTCAAGCGCATTACTTTGAAGGCGGGCGAGAAGCAGCAGGTAACCATCAGTCTGCCTCGCCAGAGTTTCGAGGGTTGGGATTCCCAGACCAATACCATGCGTGTGGTTCCCGGCAAATATCAGATCTTCGTAGGTGGTTCGAGTGCTGAGGCTGCGAAGAATGTGATAGAAGTGAAAGTGAAATAAAATACTGATATAAAGAGAAAGCTCGTTAAGATTTTGAACGTCTTGGCGAGCTTTTCTTCTGTCTTAACTCTTAAGCCTGCGTTTTTTTTGAAGTTTTTTCACGGAAATGGACTTTGAATCACTCTTTTTTATTATATTTGCAATCGAAAATCGATTTGAACCTTGACTAAACGATGAAATAGTTATGGAACAGAAATTAAAAACCATATTTTATGCGATGGGTGCGATGATTCTTGCACCCCAAGCCCTCTGTGCTCAGTCTGTGAACATCGAAGGCCTAGACTCCTTGCGCTTATCAGGTTCGGTGGGTGTAGTGGAGCCTGAACTTCTGAAGAAGGGTGTGCTCAATAATGCCCTGGATGCCTTGAGCGGACAGACGGCAGGTGTTAACGTCACTACCAATGGTCTTGACCGTATTGCTATGTTGAACTCCGTCCGGGTTCGCGGTACAACTTCTATCATGGGCGGAAATGATCCTCTGGTGATTATTGATGGTGTTACTTCTGATGTGGCGACGCTTGCTACAATCTATCCCGCCGATATAGAGAGCTTTACAGTACTGAAGAATGCCAGCGAAACGGCACTCTATGGTTCCCGTGGTGCTTCGGGCGTTATCCAGGTAAAGACCAAGAAGGGTACGGGTAAGGGATTTCAGATTTCTTACGAGGGAAACTATGGTATAGAGGCGATGTATAAAAGTATGGAGATGCTCAATGCCGCCGAATACATAGCTGCTGCACAGAAGTATGGGCTGGAGTATAACAATAAGGGATATGATACCAATTTCCGCAAGGCGATTACCCGAACCGGAAATATTCAGAACCATTATCTGGCCTTCAGCGGTGGCACTCCGCAGAGCAACTACCGCGCTTCTTTTGGCTATATCGACCATAACACGATTATTCGGAGCAAGGGCTATCGTAATCTGGTGGCTAAGATTGATGTCACCCAGAAGGCGTTTGGCGATAAACTGACGGGAGATTTCGGCGTGTTCGGTTCGTCTTTCAAGAACAATGATATCTTCGACAGTCAGATGCTTTTCTATTCTGCCGATGCCATGAATCCTACTTATCCTTATGATAAGCTGAACGGCAGTTGGGTGAAGAATGGGGCTGCATCTCAGGTGAATCCTCCCGGTGCCTTGCTCAAGGAGCGTAATGATACGAAGAACATGAACTTCAATGCTCATCTGAAGTTGAACTATGATATGACAAATTCTCTGAGTGTTTCTGCCTTCGGAGCATACAGTTATGCTTCCAACGAGAACAACCAGTTTTGTCCTACCTGGGTTTGGGCGCAGGGCAATCTCTATCGTGGGGAGTTCAAGAGCGAGGACTGGCTTGCCAATGTATCGTTTAACTATCAGCATTCGTGGGAAATCCACAATCTGAAGGCAATGGTGGGTGCTGAATATCAGAAGGATATCCGAACGGGATTCTGGACTTCTGCGAAGGGAATCACCAACAACGACATGTATTACCATAACATAGGTGCTGCTGCATCACGGCCTTTCGGTGGGACAGACAGCAAGTACGAAGATCCGACCCTGGCTTCTGTGATGGGCAATGTCGACTACACCTTATATAATAAGTATAGTCTTTCGGTTTCCATGCGTGGCGATGGTTCTTCGATGGTGGGCAATGACCATACCTGGGGTTTCTTCCCATCCGTCTCTCTTTCCTGGGATATGAAGCAGGAGAAATGGCTCCGTTCTCTCCAGAAAATTACCATGCTGAAACTGCGTACGGGCTATGGACGCTCAGGTAATCTTGGCGGAATATCTTCTTATACCACTTTGAATACGGTGCGGCAGAATGGTATTGTTTCGGTGAACAGTTCTCCTACGGTTACGATGGGAATGATTAGCAATAACAATCCTGATCTGAAGTGGGAAACCCGCGCTACCTGGAATATCGGAGCTGATTTGGGATTGTGGAACAACCGGCTGGTTCTGACGGCAGAATATTACTATTCCAAGACCACCGACATGCTCTATGCCTATGATGTGCCGGTTCCGCCTTTTGCCTATGATAAACTGTTGGCAAACTTGGGTTCTATGAGCAACCAGGGTTTGGAGGTCGGCGTTTCCTTCACTCCTATCCAGAAGAAGGACATGGAACTGAATATCAATATGAATCTCTCCTGGCAGAAGAACAAACTCCTCTCGCTGAGTGGTGAATATGGCGGAATGCAGATGTCGGCAGCCGATATTACTGCGATGGGTGCCTTGTCGGGAGCCGGTCAGCATGGTGGTTACAACAATGTGGTCTATCAGATAGTTGGTCAGCCTTTGGGGGTATTCTATCTTCCTCATTGCAAGGGAATTATAGAAGATGGAAATGGGCATTACCGCTATGATATCGAAGATTTGGACAAGAACGGAACCATAGATTTGAGTGATGGCGGTGACAGATATATTGCCGGTCAGGCTACTCCTAAAGTAACGTTGGGTTCCAATATCAGTTTCCGTTATCGCGACTGGTATCTTTCATTGCAGATGAACGGAGCCTTCGGACATAAGATATTCAATGGTACGGGCTTAGCCTACACCAATATGTCGAGTTTCCCGGATTATAATGTGCTGAAGGGAGCTCCTGAGAAGAATATCGTTGACCAGAATGTTTCTGATTATTGGCTGGAGAAGGGCGATTATCTCAACTTAGAGAATCTCACGCTGGGCTATGATATCCCTATCCGAAAGGGCGTGGTGCAGTCGCTCAGAGTTTCGGCGAGTGTCAACAATCTTGCCACCATCAGCAGTTACAGCGGCTTGACTCCGATGATTAACAGCTACGTGGTGAACAGTACGATGGGTATTGATGATAAGCGGACTTATCCTGTTTACAGAACCTTCTCATTGGGTTTAAGTGTTCAATTCTAAAATCAGAAAGTTATGAAACGATATAGATTTTTATTTCTGCTGTTGGCGGCATTGTCTATGACATCCTGCCTGGACGAACATCCTAAGGATCAGTTGGACGAGGATGCCATCTATGGCTCTGCATCTGATATTTATATCAATGCCGTGGCTTCGCTCTATAATTATATAGGTGGAGCTAACGAGAGTGAGGGCATCCAGGGCACCTGCCGTGGCATTTACGATTATAATACGCTGACCACCGATGAGGCGATGATTCCGATTCGAGGCGGCGACTGGTATGATGGTGGCCTCTGGAATGCCATGTACCAGCATCGGTGGAGTGCCGATGACCAGTCTCTTTATGATACGTGGAAGTACCTTTATAAGGTTATCGTGCTGGCTAATAAGTCTTTGGATATTATTAGCAACAAGTCGGCCCTGCTTTCTGCCGCACAGCAGGAGGAATATCGGGCTGAGATAAGAGCCATCCGGGCTATGTTCTATTACTATGCTATGGACATGTTCGGTCGGGTTCCATTGGTCCTTTCCAGTGCAGAACAGCTCCATTCCAGCCTGTTCCAAGGTCAGACAGATCGCAGTTCTATCTTCCAGTTTGTCTTTCAGGAGTTGCAGCAGGTATTGCCTTCACTTCCCGACCAGCACAGCAATAAGGAAGGCAATTATTATGGTCGCATCACCCAGCCGGTAGTCAACTTTCTGTTGGCGAAGTTGGCTTTGAATGCAGAAATCTATATGTATGATGACTGGACTCAGGGTTATGCGAGCCGTCCGAAGGGAAGTGCCATTCATTTCTCTGTGCCGGCTTCTGATGCCTCTTTGCGTAATGGCGATAAGGTGGACTGCAGGAAGTTGAATGCCTGGGAAACCTGCATTTATTATTGTGATAAACTGGCAGAAGAAGGCTATGTCCTGGAGTCGGATGATTCATTCAATTTCTCTACGCATAATGAGACATCGAAGGAGAATATCTTCACGATTCCGATGGATAAGAATATCTATACCAACCAGTTCCATTATCTCTTCCGCTCTTACCATTATACGCATGGCGGTGTCTTGGGATGGGGAAGTGAGAATGGTACCTGTGCCACGATTTCTACGATGAAAGCCAATCATTATGGCGAGGCTGATGAAGATGCCCGTTGCAAGATGAACTTTGTGGCGGGAGTGGTAAAGGTAGATGGTCATGAACTGCTGATGGATAACGGAAAGCCGTTGGAGTATCAGCCTTTTGAAGTGGCTCAAAACCTGACTAACAGTAAGTTTGTCAAGACGGCTGGAGCGAGGATGGCGAAGTATGAGGTGGATAGAACCTCTTATATGGACGGCAAGTTGCAGAGTAACGACATAGTTCTTTTCCGATATGCAGATGCTTTATTGATGAAGGCAGAGGCAAAGGTCCGAAACGGAGAGAATGGCGATGAGGAGTTGAATAGGATTCGTGCCCGTGTGGGAATGCCTTACCGTAAGGCTACGCTCGATAATATTCTGGAAGAGCGGTTGCTGGAGTTGGTATGGGAAGGATGGCGTCGTCAGGATCTCATCCGTTTCGGCAAATTCACCGGTGCCTACGATCTCCGTACGCCTCTTCAGGGTGAATCCTCCGGCTACACCACTGTCTTCCCGATTCCTCAGAAATGCATCGATTTAAATTCTGAATTGGTACAGAATAAGGGATATGTCAATATTTTGAAGTAAAGAAACTTGAATAGTGTATATGAAAAGAGAAAAGCTCGCCAGGACTTTGATGGTCTTGGTGAGCTTTTCTCGTTTTTATTTCCCGAATCTGGAAGTATCTACTTCTTCATGCTGCTTGGCCTTGTAGCCGCCGAAACGATAGGTGAGGGAGAGGCCTATGATTCTGCCAAAGTACATGTCCGCTTCCTATCCATCAACAAGCGCATCGAATGCTTCTTTGAAGTATTTGTCGAACCACTCGGCTGGGTGATCTGTTATCTGATGCTTGCCTGATTTCTCGATGTGAATGGCAACAATGTCGCCAAAATCGGAAGTGCCATCAATGAAAAGAATGTTTTCAAAAAGTGGTAGAGAGGCTTTTACTCGTTTGATGCCTTCCGTGAAGTTATATTCTATCACGTCTTGGTTTACATTATGACCGCCCAATATATGGCGTTGGTCAACACGAGTGGAGGAGTCGATAATATGAGATAGACCGAAATATATCAAACAAATCTTATAGTTTGCATTTTTGAAATCTTTGATAAGATTGACTGGTAAATCTGAGGAGAAATTAGTTTCAAAGGCATAATTTTTCTTTAATAGGATAGCTTCGTCTTTCTCTTTCATTAGTGTGGAGATAACGGTTCCTTCTATCCACGAATCTTTCCAGTCTGGATGTTCCTTACGAAGTTTCATGGCAAGTTGATCTCCATCAAATGCTTTTACACTTGAATAGAATGGGCCAAGTTTGCTTTTTCCAGCTCCGTTTGGTCCTGCAATAATGGTGAATTCTAGTCGTCGTGTCATAGTTGCAATTTTTTTTGAGGATTATGCATGGAGCAGGTAACTCATTTTTCCCCTTCCCGGAGCTGCTACTTGCTGGATAACAGTATATTTTCTAGTCTTTACATCAAAAGTCACTTCATCATCACTTCCGTCAGGATTAGCTAGAAAAACTTTTTTCCCCTCAAAATACGGCACGGAAATGCCTTTCGCCCACGCTTCCAGGTAGATTCGTTCCACCTCATCGTGTACGGCATTGTTGATTTCCCGAATCGACTTGCCATTCGAGAGTCGCCAACCTTCTATTTCTTCATATTTGCACATAAGCCTTTAACCTTTAGAAAACCTTTGAAAAATCTACTGCAAAAATACGAGGAATCTTTTTAATAGCCAAATGTTTTAACCTCTTTTTTCTATCAGCTCTTATCTGAAGCATCTGTTTTTGAAAGTTTTTCCCAAAAAGGTTTGTGGTTTCAGGAATAATGGCTAATTTTGCGGGCTGAAAGGGGAATCGCTTGATAGGCGATGATTCTTGGAATGATATAATATAAATAGGATATGGATAGGAAAAATGATGGCCTCAGACTGATGGATGGGGCTGGATATAAGAAGATAATAATAGCTTGTGACTCTTATAAGGGTTGCCTTTCGAGCAGAGAGGTAAATGAGGCGATTGCTTCGGGAGTGAAGGAATGGAATGCGGATGATGTTGCTCCCGAAATTATTACCCTGGAAATGAGTGATGGGGGAGAGGGAATGCTCGATGCTTTCCTCTCGGCAATGAAGGGAGAGCGAGTGAGGATTCATGCCCATGATGCGCTGATGAGATGGATTGAGGCTGAATACGGAATCGTGGATGATACGGCGATTATCGAGATTGCGCAGACCGCCGGACTGGCTCTGATTGAGTCTGAACAGCGCAACCCGATGAAGGCTACTTCCTGGGGCGTGGGCGAGATGATTATGAATGCTTATCGCCGGGGCGTGCGCCGTTTCATCGTGGGCTTGGGTGGCAGCGCCACATCCGATTGTGGCATCGGAATGCTTAAGGCGATGGGCGACGACTGGAAGAAAATCCGACAGGAATGCAGTTTTGTGCTGGCTTCGGATGTTACCAATCCGCTCTGTGGCGAAAACGGGGCGGCTCACGTCTTTGCGCCTCAGAAGGGAGCTGATGCTAAGATGGTGCAGATGCTGGATGATAGGGCAAGGAAGTTTGCCGAGGTAAGTGCCAAGCATTTCGGATATGATAGAAGTATGGTTTCCGGGGCTGGTGCAGCCGGAGGTTTGGGCTATGCTTTCCTGCAATATTTCAATGCTGAGGCACGACCAGGGGCTGAACTGCTTTTAGAGAAAATAGAGGTTGATGCGCTCATTCTGGATGCTGATCTCGTGATTACGGGCGAGGGACGTAGCGACCGCCAGACCTTGATGGGGAAACTGCCGCAAAGAATTCTTGAGCATGTTACCAATCAGAAAATATGGCTAGTATCGGGCGGAGTTAGCGATAGAAAGGCTATGCTGGATGCAGGATTTGATAGAGTTGTTCAGGTTACTCCTGAAGAAATGCCATTGGATGAGGCGATGAAGCCAGAAGTGGCTCGTAATAACATAATAAAGGCAATTCGTGAGCAATTTGCTTTGTAGTTTCAGTTATAATCTGTACCTTTGTGACCGTTTTCAAATAAGGTAAGAATAATGAAGTATATAATTTTTGATTTTGATGGAACCATCGGCGATTCGCAGAGTCTCATTGTGAAGACCTTGCAGGATACGATGCGTGCAAGAAAGCTGGAAGTGAAATCGG
>OGKL01000435.1_pt1 | contig 10493 bp, 6 predicted proteins | sample 1572471 | NCBI WGS metagenome assembly OGKL01 (sample SAMEA2582156, study PRJEB24529) | metagenome | biome: Human gut stool | place: China | collected 2011
TAATTTCCGATATGTCCTTACCCTTCACAAGAGCAAGAAACATCCTTTTATCATCCTCGTTCATAGTGATTTTTTGGTTTGACGTAAAATGTCTGTTAGTTCTATTCGATGCAAGTTAGTCATTTTTTCCCAAAGTTGTATGCACTGTTATTTATATTTATATTTATTTAAACACTGTAAAAAACGCAAGTCTTTAGCTCAAGGGTAGTTCACTTTAACTCCTTGCCTATCCATCACGGACAGGCAAGGCTCCTGAAAACAAATCACCTTAAACTAAAAAACTAATAACTAACCAATCTACATATTATCTCTTTCTGTGTATCAGCCATAACAGCAGTGAGATTAAACATAGTGCCACCGCTCCGACCGCTATCTTGCCTACGAACATCTGCGTCCGCTCCCACCATGTCGCCTTATGCTCAACCGGCACCGGTACTGGTATCGAGTCCGCTCGCAGGATAGACTTGTATATCGTGTCCGTCTTGACGCTCACCCTGTCACGCCATTTGTACACGTTCTTTGTCTTGTATATTGTATCACCTATCATGTAGCTCTCGACATAAATAGAATCGTGTACGCGGAACGTATCGGCTTTGTAGTTGGTCTTATACAGCGTGTCGGTCTTGTTAATCACTCGTTCAAGCACAACAGGTTTCGGAGTCGCGCAGCTTGTCATAACAAGCAGGAGCACGTGCAGCATAGAGCCGATAACAATAGTAAAGCCGTAGCGGCAAATGTCATCCCACTCAATGCCTGGCAGCTTGTATCGCTTCCACTGGTACACCTCACGCAGCACCATTACTGGCAGTGCAAGAACGCCTACGAACACCGAAGCCACAAACCATCCGATTGCGCCTTGTCGGTTTCGCTTATTCTCGTCGTAGCCTTCATCTACCATATCGAGCTGCGCTGCCTTGTAGAAAATAAAGAGCGTTGTCGCTCCCAATATGATGCAGTTCAGCAGCATTAATATTTCTCTTATATCCATACACTTTTACTTTTGACATTATTATTAATCAGTTTCTTCTCTTCCGTAGTCTCTCGGTGGCTTTCGCTTCATACATCCGTTCACGGTACACTCGTTCCATTGCAGCTCGTGCATTTTCATTAGGAGCGTGTTCTTCTCGTCTTTGAGCTGACGGATGGTTGTTCGCTGTTTACCAATGTCATCGTAGAGTGAGTCTATTTTGTTGTTCAGTCGGTCGCGCTCCTCCATGTGCTCTTCATGCTCATGGTCGTAAAGGTTGTGCCATTCTTGAGCATAAGCCATTGCGTTCGCGTCTTCGTCTTTCTGCGCAGACGCAGCCTCCTTACGTTTCCGAGAGTTGTAGTAGAGGAGTTGTCCGACGATGCCGCTGCTTACAAGCAACGTTATAATCTGCAATACTGTATCCATTTCGCCTCCTTTACTCTATTGTTATCCAAATCTGCTCTCCTCTCTCGTCAGCCGCCTTTAGGATAGGGTAGAGCTTACGGAACGTTGCCGTTGAGTTGAGCACCTGTCCGACCGCCTTGTTTTCTCCGACAAGGATGCAGCCATCCGTGTCCTTCGCCGTGTTGCCGATGTGTATCAGTACGCCCTGGTAGCCAGGCGTATTGCACAACCTTGGTAGTCGGCCCTTGCAGAACTGGTACTGCGCCCGACCTCCGAAGCGTGGCGATACCGTCTTCATGTCGACAAGGTATCTGCCCGTACTGATGGCGGTTTCGCCTTTGATTTTAACTCCGCATATCTGCGCAACTGACATATTAGATGTCAGTCCTCTGTCCTTGTCTTCGAGCGTGTCGCATACGTATGCGCCGTCAACGTACATCTTGCCGATGGTATATGTCTCCTTTCTTGCTATTCGTTTTACCTTGATTTCCATGTTTATAGATTTAAATGAATAATGTTGTTACGATGTTAAGTATCGCGCAGCACTCGGCGATAAATAGCCAGTAGCGGCGCTTCCAGATGCAGAGCACGCCTGCAAGCACGGCAAACAGAACGGTAGGCAGGATGTTGATGCTGCACGCCCATGCCACGCTTGCTATTGCCGACGTGATAGCTCCGCACTTGTGTATCGTGCTCTCGCCCTCGTCGAGGTACGCAGGAGCTGCGCCCACAAAGATAATACCCACGCAGGTAAGGAACGCCATACACTCAAAGCCGCCCTTTGAAAGCATGAGTGGCAAGAATGATGCTCCGAGCGTCACCATGAGCGCAGGAAAGAGCCAATCTTTATCTGTGAGGTAGTACACCTCAGATAGCATGGTCGGCACTCGTTTTGCCACGCAGCAGCTGAAAACGTACAGCGCAAGAGCGAGAAGTATAATAATAGCCAATGTCATCATGCTACACCTCCATTTTCAGCTGTGCAGGGTAGCCTGCCGTGATGTCATACTTCTCAACCTCTTCGATGCTCGTCAGCTCGCTCACTGCCTTCTTGTGTGCTGCCGTCACGTTAAAGCACTTCAGTGCGTACATCTCCAGCGCCGAGAGTAGCTGTATCGCAGTGTCGCAGGGCACCTCCATTTTGCTCTCTCCGAGCCACAGCGTTGTGGTCGGCTGTCCCATAGCCTTTGTGATGCTTGTGGAGTTCATCAGCCCGACGCGAGTCGCCTTGTCGAGCCACACTGTCTCGCCGTTCAGAATGAATCCGTTTACGGCAGAGGAGGTGTCGTAAGCCTCTATCTTCTTCAAGACCTCGCGCTTCGCTCTAGCAAGCCCCCTGTTTGTCAGAGCTGTCTTCCATGCAGCATAAGCCTCGTTGACTGCTGCCTCAGAATACTCGCCAACAGGCATTGAGCACTCGACGCACTCGTATGCACCCAACTCCTCGTTGAGCACACCGTCAAGATGCACGATACATACTCCTTCTCTCTCTTCTTTTTCCTTGTACTGGCCTTTAGGCACAAACGTTTTTACAAAGTCTGTCTTTTTCATTGTTTCTCTTTATTTTTTATTTGTTCATAATCCTTTTAATAATAACCACTCACGCACACGCCTCACGCCATGCGCTCGGCATCAACGCTTGCGCCTTCCTCACTTGAGAGAGAAAGAGATAAAGAGGAAGAGGGACAAGCGAAGAAGGGGATCGCCAGCAACTCAGTCGTCTTGAAACTGATGCTTTGCACCGTACTGAATTGATTGTTGTACGGCGTGCTGTACTGTGTAACGGTCCACTTGATTCCTTTATAATTATTAACGTCCACGCCGAGTTCGGGAAACTTGAGATTAACGGCATCAAGAACAAAATCAATGTTTGCCCATGCCAATTCCCATTGTTTGAGTGTCGGCCCGTAGCCCTGCCATGCCTCGCCGGCACAATCAACGGTTTGGGAGTAGCAGTAGTCACAGAACGGTGTTTCGATGCTCCGCTCGTCACCCTCAGCAATAATTATTATTGTCGCGACAAGACCGTTATAGACAAACTTGTAATACTGTGGGTTGCTGTCGTCTATACCGTTCAATGGTATATTTTTAAACTGGACGTTTTGGTTTGCCCACTGCTTGTTTGGAATCTGTGCGAAGTTGGCAAGCAGGTCAATGCTGATATAGATGTCGCCGCCGTAGCGCTGTGTGTCGAGGGTCTTTATACACACGAAAACAAGATGAGTCTTGTCTTTTCCGCTCGCCTCCCATGCGTCCCACGTCCATTTTTTGCCCTCGTCGTCTACAAGCCACACGCCGCTCTCGTAATGGTGATAGGCATAGTTGAAGCGATAAGAATCGGCTATGGCTTTGCGTGTTCTGCTGTAGTTGTCATACTGCTCATACATGCCGTCCACCTTATCCACGGCAACGGTATAAGATGTGCCTATCTTCACGTCAAAACTCGCCACGCCCTGCGCGTCCGTGATATAGTCTGTTTTCTTGCCGTCTATCGTTACATGCACTGGCGCTCCCTCCCAAGGCTGCAAAACGTCATCTTCGTTGGCTTTCTGCATCCTCACCGTGACATGCTCAAAACTTATCGTCTCTTCAGTATACACAGCGTCAATGATGCGGTTGCCTACAGCTGCAACATGCTGTACGGGGTTCAGTATCGCGCATCCCTTTATGTAGGGAAACACAACTTTGTAGGTAGAACCTTTCGTTACTGTAAACACGGCTTGCCCGTTGCCGTCGGTCGTATATTGCTGCGGATCTGCTCCGTTGTTGATATAGACGTTCAGAATGATGCCTTCAATGCTGATAGACGCTAAGGTTGTGGTCACGTTCACCGTCACATGCTCGTCCGCATCGGTCAGGTTTACGCTTTTCGCCGTTCCCTGTCGGTTGGTGACGGTCAGCACGTTGCCGTTAAGCTCGGCGTTCACTCTCTCCGCTTCTGCCGCTTTGCTGTCCGCGTTGTTACCTGCTTCTGTTGCCATAGCTGCTGCGTCAGTGGCGGCTTTTGCGGCAGAAGACGTGCTGGATATTGCTTCGGACACACGTTTCTCGCGCTCGGCATCAGCTTTTTCTCGCTCCACCTCTGCGTTCTGACGAGTTGCCTCCGCAGTTTCTCTCGCTGCTTCTTGGCGTACACGCTCGGTTTCCGACTCCTGGCGTATGCTCTCCTCGCGGTTGCGTGCAGCTTCGGCTGTTGCACGCTTTATTTCTGCTTCGGCGCGCTTGCCCTCCTCTGCATTTGCCTTGTCGGTAGCCGTGTTTGCTGCACTTGCTGCGCTGTTCGCCTTGCTGACAGCGGCATCAATGTTTGCTGAAAGCTCAGTAAAAGTTGTTGCTCTCTGCTTCTCCGCTGCTACACGTGCCGTTTCGTTCGCCGTGCGTGTCTTTTCAACTTCGATACGCTCGCTCTCGGCATTGGCACGCTGTACCTCTGCTGTCTTTCGAGCGTCCTCGTTGCTCATGCGCTCTGTCTCCGCTGCTTGGCGAGCCTTCTCACTCTCGCTGCGCTTATTTTCTGCTGGCACACGTGATACTTCTGCTGACGCACGCTGCTGTTCCGCAGAAACACGCTCGCTCTCGTTAGCCTTGAGCGTTGCGTCTGTCTGCTTCGCCTTTTCGACCGCTGCGTTAGCATCGTTGATGAGCTGCGTCAGTTCTACCGTCGGAGGCAGGATTACAAGCGCCGTGTTCATCTCCACCGAGTCCTCACCCTCGATAAGCTCTCCGTTGAACGCCGTGTCGCCCGAAGCGTTGTTGTCTACGATGCTGAACTGCTCATACTCCTTGCTGCGCCAGTCATTGCCGAAAATCTTGCCGCGAATTTCGAGAGCGTATGTGCCCACTGTTACAGCATCGCCTTCCACACGCGCATTGATGATGTTATCCTCCGCTGTGTCGATAGCGTAGCTCAGAGCCACACGCCGATACTGGTTCACGATGTTCACAACGATGTCCGTGCAGGCCGGTAGCGGAAAAGCCACCTGCTCGCCGTTGACTATCTTCTTTACTGGTATGCGCAGGGTAAAGTCGTTACCTCTAACTATTTTCTTCATATCTTATTCTTTTGGTTGTTCTTCTTCTGTTGCTGTCGGGTCGTCGGCTGTAGATTCTCCTCCTTCGTCCGCAACCGCTTCTTCTCCTTCGTTGCTGTGCGCTATTGGAGCTGAAAATGGTACGTTATATCCATTCCATACAATAGCATACGTATTGGCGTTCGAGACATATACAAATTCGCAGGTAAGGACTGCCATCCATCCGCTTTCAAGCCAGTAGGGATGATTTGCATCGCTGCCTCCGACGAGCGACGTGTAACCAATGATATTGATTGTTATCGCCGGACTTGTATTATTTCTTACAATGAATGTCTGTCCGAGACACGTCGCCGCTTCTTCGCTTGTCACACCAAGGCTGGCATTGCTTGCGTTCGGATTGTGAAATGGCAGAATTATTGTCGGGTAGTTACCTCCTGTCTTTTTGCCGATGTCGCCCGAAAGCTCAACAAAGCTACCAGTCTTTACAAAGTTTAGTCGGATATATCCATTAATCGAGTTTTCTTCTGTGTAGCCGTCCAACTTGTCGGGGGTAATAATAGTCTTCTTCTTGCGTATCAGTCCAGAGAAGAGACCTGCGCCCACCTCCAGCAAACCGTCCTCGTTCACGCTCGCCGTCACCACACCGCTGTTGTTGCGCACCTCGAACCTATCCGCCGTTGCCGTTATCTTGCCATTTTCGATGTCTAAGCCTGTGCGCAGTAGTTTGGCTGCAATGCCACTGTCTTCGATAAAACCACTCTTGCCCTCTATCCAATCGGTAGGCGTTGCACCCACCTCCAACTTCGGCATTGTCACCCACGCCTTTCCGCCTTGCAAACAACAGATTAAGACATAATTAGGTATGCCAGTGCCCTCAGAACGCCAGTGTACCCAATAACGCTTCCACTCGCTTGTGAGAGAGAAGCGACGACCTCCGTCGGCGTTGCTTGTTGTTGTATCGCGCTCGCTGTCTTCGGCGAATATGCTTAGATTAGAACCACTCCACATGTATGCGTCGATGCTGCCGGAACCTTTTGCCATAAAGGAGAGTATGTAGTCCTCATCTTTTTTGATGATGGTATTCACGCTCCATTGCGCCATCTCAATGTATTCGGAGGCTGCGTTGGCATATATTACCGAGCATCCGTTGTTGTACGACTCGTTAGTGACCACTGACGCATCCATTCGCATCAGATTGCCGGATTTGGCGAACGTGCGCGTGTTGTCGAGCAGGTTGCCCCCGATGTAGTCGTAATCGTCAGGCGATGCGCTCCAACACACAAAATCCTTCGCTGTGCCCTCAATGAGTATAGGGTGGGCGATGTACACCTGCTGACTCGCAGTAGATGCGTTAGCCTTTAGACACGCCACGGAAATCCACTCATAAGGAGCGTTCGCTGCCACAGTAAAGGTTTTTTGGTAGAGATACCATCCGTTGCTTGGCGTTATCGTTACTACACCTAAATTCGCACTGCCGTTAGGACCGGTATATCCACCTGGTCGCGACGTGTCGGTTGCCGAGCTGTGCCATATCGCCTCGCCCACAATTTCCACTTTTGCTGACTTCGTGCGAGCCCAGAAAGCCAGCGTGTACGTCTTGCCCTTGGTGACGTGTATGTTGTGAGAGTTCGCCGCTCCACCCCATTGCACACCGCCTGCTTTAGCTTCTGGTGCGAATATCACATTAGCACCCTCATGCGCCGACGTGCGATATATCTTAGAGCGCAGAAGAAAGAAACCCTCGCCTTGCTTGCGGAACAACGAGCCGACGAGCAGGTTACGTCGCTCGGCAAGAGTGTAGCCCACCTTCATCGCGATATTGGTTGCCGTCTGCTTTATCTCAGAGCCGGCTGACTCTATCTGCTTGGTTACATCCGTCTTTGTCGGATAGTCCTCCCCCACCTTTAAGAGTATTTGATTTGGCATCTGCTTTATTTCTGAACTCATCTTCGTTATCTGTCCGTCAAGCTCTTCTTTGTTTCTGTTGACCGTTGTTCTGAGCCCATCCACAGACATTACAAGCTCCGCAAACGACTGTGTGCTCTTTATTTCGCCATTAGCCTTGCGCGTAACGAACCTAAACTTATCGGCTATGGCGAACATCTCCTGACGCGACAGGACAAAGACCTCTCTATTCTCTAACGAGTAGCTATCTACGCCTTCGTACATCTTTAACGATGGCGCATCCGCTCCGTATGCCGACAAAACAACGACCGACTGGCGTGCCGTGTCCGTCGTATTGCCCATCTGTACAAGCTCGTCACCTGCCTGCGGAATATCGCTACCAGTATCGCAGAAATCAGCAAGCACATCAATGAAATCTTTGCCTACCTTGTACACTTTGCGCCAGTAGTATCTGTTCTTCACGTTCTCATTCACGCCCTCCTTGACGTTGAACGTCTGACAGCGCACAAGGTCGCCCTCGACGAACTGGTTTTCTATCTCCTGGTCGCCTTTCTTCTGTGAGAAGTAGCAGCGGTAAACATTGTAGCGCAGAGGAAGAGCTTCATATTCGGGAAGATACACGCCCTTCTCAAAATAGACCACATTGCTAATCTTCATGGCAGCAGGCGACAGAACAATCTCGCCGCCTACGCTTTGAAGCTCTCGGATTACGAGCCTTACGAACTCCGCCGCCTTGCGCACAAGCAGGCGGTCTACCTCCAAGTAACTGTCACCACTTCCGTTGTAATCGCCAAGTTTGAAGCCAGAGCCGAGCGCACCCGAACGAAACGCCGCCGACACAACCTCTTTGAGGGTGGCGATGCCGTCGGAGGAGACGCCGAGGACATTGCTGTCAGACTGCTCGCCAAAAGCAATACCTTCCCAAAAGCGGATAAGTTTCTGCGCGACATCCTGTTTTGTCTTTGAGAGAAAAAACTTCGAGCCTTCACTCGCGATATATTCCTTAACCTGTGCAGGCGTAGTGCCGCCACCGCTACCTCTGCCGAGCGCGGTTATCTGTTCCTGCATCTTTTGCAGCGTGCCAGCCTCCTTGTCTTCACGCAGACTTACCTCGTATGACGGTATCTTTCCGTTTTCCTCTTTGATTGTCAGCCTGTCGATGATTATTTCCGCGTCAAGTCCGAGGTCTTCATCCTTGAACGGCATAATGTCGCCCTCCTTGATTGTGTCATGTATGCTCTTTACTGCCCCCGAGGTGTCGGCCATTGCCTCGTCATGCTGGCGAGCCATAAAGATGTCATAAATCTTCGGTGCGTAGGTGTGTCTGGTGTGGTCGTTCTCTATAAGCCATGCAATAGCGTAGCGCAGCAGCTTTTCGGAAGCCGCTTCTACGTACTGTACAGGCAGTTCAATTCCCGACAATACAAAATGATCGCCCTTGCTAATCTGAAAGTCCTTGTACGGGAAATACAGACCGATGTCTTCCACTCGCTGCAACGTGAGCACCCAGCTACCGTTCTCTTTTACGCTTCCCGACACCTTGAACTTTCTGCCGGCACACATTCCGTCCGTCATGGTGATGGAGAAGTCGCTCTGCTTTAAGGCATTGATGTCGAAGTTTACCTTTTCGTTAAGCTCGACCTTACATGAAGGAACATCCTGCCCATCCTTGAACACGCCGTTGTCCTCTACATTCGTGCCAACCGCGATTTCGTCAATGCGCACGCCGTCCACCTCCATCTCCTTGATTGTCGGAAATATTTCTTCCTTCTTTTCTTTTATGTCTTCCGTATCGAAGAATACACTGCCAGGTCGCACGCCTATGATGTCCGCTGTAGCTGACTCCACCCACGGGCGGTCGGTTCTTGTCGAGAAGCGAAGCTCCGCGCCGGTCGGATTAAGCGATGCGTGCTTGTCAGTGTGGCTGTTCCACCAGTCCTGCAACGACATCTGCGGAAATCCTGGCAGCATTAAGCGTGAGCACGCCATGTTGTTGGGCAGATGGTCGGTAGCGTAGTCTTTTCTGTTGTCGGGGAAAGCCTCCTTGTTCACTCCGCTGACAAAATGAATCATCTTTGTTGACTTTACCGCCTCGTAGTATTTTCTTGCGTCGGCTACCGAGTTCTCTTCGTCTGTGCCGCCTGCGACGCGTACCTCGATACGCTCCTCGAAATACGGCGCACGAAGAACCGTTACCGTAGCCTTGACGACAACGCCGCCGTCATGCAGACTTACGGAGTATCGCGAGGAGCCTTGCCCGTCGGAGATATGGTTGGTGAAATACGCCGACGCTTTTTCAACATTAAGGCCACCAAGTTTGATGTCTGCTGCATACCATGCGGTATGATCGAGAAGCTGTATCGTATCCGCGAAGTCGGCCCACACCTCCATATTCAATGTTGCGTAGTATCTATTGGGTAGGTTTTTCTCCGAACCGTATGCCCTCATTCTCGTGACAATCTTCTGGTCGCTTTCTGCGTCCTGGTTAATCTCGACAAGTCCAAATGCTGCGCCGTACTTGAACGTGTTCTGCATAAGCAAGCCCGATGTGTCAACGAATACCTCTCTGTTTCGTGTTATGAAGTTTACGTCGAACTGGGAGTTTACCAACGCAAGTCCTTCCCATACGGTCTGATTCTGTACACTGATTGAAGTTGAGTCTATCTCGGTGTCTGCAACGCCAGTGTCCTCTTTGGTTGTATCGCCACCATATATCTCTTCCCATCTTGCAGCCTCGCAGCCTCGTGTCTGGCTTCTCTTCCAGTTGCGTGAATAGAACTTCCATGCTTTGTCTCCGAACTGCTCGTTCATGTTAGCTTGCAATCTGTCAAGCAAATCGTCAAGTGAGCCGATGTAGAAAACAAAGTCGGGTAGGGCGGTGTAGTGCAGCTGCGCCTCGTCGTTCAGCACAACATCAAGAAACTCCGCTCTTGCCAGCTCGTCGGACAGTGAGTTTAGCTTTATGTCTGAATACTTAAACGAGTCGCCGAGGGCGTTCTTGCGGCCCTGCTTTGCCTTGCCAGGGTCGTAGTTCAGCTCGAAGCGCTCGTTTCTGTAAATCAGATAATCGCCGATTGAGAAATCGACGGGAGCTTCGTTCTCTATTGATACGGATACGGAACACTCTCCCATCCACTCGCCGTCGTATGTCAGCGAATGAACGGAAATTTCCTTGCCGTTGG
>OGKL01000447.1_pt1 | contig 10088 bp, 12 predicted proteins | sample 1572471 | NCBI WGS metagenome assembly OGKL01 (sample SAMEA2582156, study PRJEB24529) | metagenome | biome: Human gut stool | place: China | collected 2011
AATTTAACTGCATTGACAATCTTATCAATATTCATATGACCTGGTACAATCTCATTATAAGAGCTTACAATACCAATCATAGGTTTCTTCATCTCTTCTGCTGTGAAGCCAAGTGCATTAAAAAGGCTTCGTGCAGGTGCCTGCTGCATACCACTTCTGGCGTTATCACTTATCATAGCTTATCTCCTTAATATGTATTATTTAAATGTATTAAACTCTCTCTGCGATTAAGTCGCCCATCTTGTCAGTTCCTACAAGTGTGCATCCTTCTGACATAATATCAGTTGTTAAAACAGCTGCAACTGCTGCTTCAATAGCATCTGCTTCCTTGTCAAGATCAAGTGAATATCTTAACATCATGGCTGCACTGAGAATTGTAGCAATTGGATTAGCAACATTCTTTCCTGCAATATCAGGTGCTGAACCATGGCTTGGCTCATAAAGACCTAACTTAGTCTTATTAAGGCTTGCACTTGATAACATTCCGATTGAACCTGTTATCATACTTGCCTCATCTGATAATATGTCTCCAAACATGTTCTCAGTAAGAATAACATCGAACTGTCCAGGATTCATAACAAGCTGCATAGCACAGTTATCTACAAGCATGTCTGAAACTTCAACTTCCGGATAATCCTTTGCAACCTCATGTACAATCTTTCTCCAGAGTCTTGAAGAATCAAGAACATTTGCCTTATCAACGCTTGTTACTTTCTTTCTTCTCTTCATTGCAATCTCAAATCCCTTAATTGCAATTCTTCTGATTTCTTCTTCGTTGTATGTAAGTGTATCAACGGCTGTCTCCAATCCGTCAATTTCCTTAGTATATCTATTACCAAAGTAAAGGCCGCCTGTAAGCTCTCTCATAATGACCATATCAAATCCATCACCGATTATTTCTTCCTTCAATGGACACGCTGCCTTAAGTTCATCATAAAGATATGCCGGACGTAAATTAGCAAAAAGTCCTAATTCCTTACGAATCTTTAAAAGTCCCGCTTCTGGTCTTAAATTAGGTGCAACATCATACCACTTGGAATTACCCACATTGCCTCCAACTGCTCCAAGAAGTACAGCATCAGATGCTTTAGCTGTTGCTACTGCTTCATCTGTAAGTGGAACGCCATACTCATCAATTGAGCATCCACCCATAAGAATCCTGGTATAATCAAACTTGTGACCGTATTTGTCAGCCACACTGTCAAGCACTTTCACAGCCTCTCTGACGATTTCTGGTCCTATTCCATCACCTGGAATTAAAGTTATTCTGCTTTCCATAAACCTTTACCCCTTTTTCATATGATAATTCAATTTAATATGATATAACATTTGCACAACATTTTCAATAAAAAAATTCGGCTCAACACCCGTAACATCCCCGCCTGCCTTCAATACACTGTCTGCCAATGCTCCCATTAAACCACCTTTAGAACCACCGTAAACAAGTGCATTTCCACTGTTTCCAATCCATGCCCCCAATTCCTCAACTGCTTTTCGTAAGCATTGGTCATTTCCTTCGTTTGCCCCAAGATAAACTGTTATATTCATTAAAAATTTCCTCCTACAACTTCCGATTGAGATTTCACCTGTTTTAAGAAATTTAATAACTGTTATATTTTATTATTAAATTCTTCGCAACCCCTTGAAAACACTGGATTTGTCGCAGGTGAGCTTTCCCTTATTATTTCCCTTGTGTTATATCGTCCCATCAGTGTTTATGCACTCTGATAAGGGCAAATACAAGGGCAAGAAAAATCTATAAGACAGTATAACACAAAATAAAAGTGACATGGTGAACTGATTGAAATGCTTCTTAATTTTTGCTACTACTGATTGATTAAATGATAAGGAGATGGGATACGATGAGAACAATATTTGCAGAATACAATCCACAGTGCAACAGCATTGATGTATATACTAATACGGGCTATATACTCCGTATTGATTGTTGGGAAGCAGAAAAAAATTTAAGAACCACACCTGGATCTGATTGTGCTTTGACATCGCTTGCAATCGATGAGCCATTAGAATATGCAAGGTTATATCTTGATGGGAATTTACAGATGTGGGTAGATGCTGAAGATTCATTAGAGTTATGATTATTCCAATCAAAATCTACTAGAATTTATTAAAAATTAGCTTCATAATTTTAAAAGGACAGCCCTATTGCTATGAGGCTGTCCTTAAAAATACAATAGATAAACCTAGATTATTCTTGCTACTATCTGATTGTTAAATTTTCTGTATTCCATATTGCAAATCTCCCTTTTCGCAATATTTTATTAGTATGAATGCCAGAATCGCTGAAAAAACACGTGCCAATACCGTACTCCACCATATCATAATCTGTCCACCAAATAAAGGTGGTAAAACAAGCATAAATATCAGCATCAATACTGGTTCAATGAATGTAAGAATGTATGACAATCCACTTTTTTCAGTAGCATAAAATCCAGCTGTCGCTATTCTGGTAATCGCAACAAATGGTAATGACACTAAAAATATAGGTACAATTTTAGAAATCTCAATACTTACTTCATAAGAAGCTCCGAAAACCCCTCCAATATTTGCTCTGTTTACATACATGATAATTCCACCACAAACAGCAAGAATTATTGCAAAAATGTATGCCATTCTCTGAACTCCTCTCAGGCTTTCTTGATCCTTCTCACCATAAAAACGGCTCATTAAAGGTTGACTTCCATCACCTACGCCCTGCAATATGAGATATATGATACAGATAATATAGGATACACATGCATAAGTTGCAATAGCTTTTTCTCCCCCATAAGAAGCGGAGAATCGGTTTATAAACACCAATGAAATATTAGGAGTCAATGCTAGCCCAAATGGTGCAAGACCTACTCTGAATATAGCGCCACACATTTCTTTTACATTTTTTAAGGATACATACACATAAAACTTTTTATTATATAATGCGTATATGATTGCAATTGCTGCAGTCACACCCTGTCCGGCTATTGTAGCTGTGGCTGCACCTTTCATGCCCATTTCATATATCCATACAAAGATAAAATCCAGAACAATATTGGTTATGAATCCACCAACCATCGCAAACATTGACCAGAAAGAGTTTCCATAATTTCTAATGAATGGCATCATTCCAGTTCCAAGAATCTGCAATATTGCTCCAAGTGCTATAATTTTGATATAATCTGTCGCATTTGTTAATATAATTCCATCTGCTCCAAGCAATCCTAAAATTTTAGACGAAAAGGAGTAAATAATTATGGTACTGATAACACTTACTATTACAAGAAGCCACCAGCTTGTAGCAATAAATTCTTCTGCCCGTTTTCCTTTCTTTTCTGCTGCATTAATTGAGTAATAAACAGCTCCTCCCATACCAATTCCTGTTCCAAGAGCCTGAATCAAAGCCTCAATCGGATATGCAATATTAATAGCCGAAAGTCCAGCATCTCCTATGGTATTGCCTACAAAATATCCATCCACTATCGCATATATTCCTGATAATGCAAATGCTATAATAGATGGAATAACATATTTAAAAAATAATGATTTATGATTCATTTTTCTTACAATCTCCTTCCTTGAAAAGTCTGATAAACAGCTCTGTATTATCATTAAGACTTTCTATATTCTCTAATCCCATTTTTTCGATTACATATATTTCTTTTGAGTGCAGTTTTTCTATGATATCTTTCGTATATTCCATTCCTGATTCTGTGAGGCATATCAGCTTATTTCTCTTGTCTGAATCATCAGATACCATATTGATGTATCCTTTTTTCTGAAAATCTTTTAGTATCGTATTTACCGTTTGCTTAGGTATATTCCATTTTTCACTTATCATTTTCTGCGTGCATCTTCCATTACTTTCATAAAATGAATGCAAAGCAAAAACTCCATTTGAAGACAGTCCCTGATCCTTTGACCATTCCTCATACATTGCTGTACATTCTTTCCATAAAGCATAATATCGTTGCAACTGTATTATCATATTATTATCTTTTCTCATCTTTTTTCTCCTTAAATTAGTACGAATCCGGACTTTTATAGTATAGTCCGAGTTCGTACTAATTGTCAAGATTTATTTATATACTTTTTCTTTATATAAACAATCAATAGTCCCTTACTAAGGACAGGAAGATTATGAAATTTCCCTGTCCTCTTTTAATAATATCCTCGTTCTTCCATCCAGTCTTTCACATAACATCTGATTCCAATATAAATAATATGCGACAGTAATAGCAATACAATAAGATTTATCGGATTAGCGTTTTTAATCCATTCTCCAAAGTAAATTACAACAGCTGTACTCGTTATCGCTACCACGATACTGATGATATCCCAACAATATTTCCGGTAGATTTTTCCTACCTGATAACCAATCCCGATTATCAGCCACCCGGTTATTACGAATAAAATTGCCATGACAGTACCGGCAATCAGCCAGTACACAATCCCGGAAAGAATACTGTTAGGTATTCCACTGCTTAACTGTCCGAAAGAGTCTGCACCTGTCACAAACTCCCGAAATAAACTTCCCATTCCTTTTCCTAACGCACCGAAAAAGACGACACAGTCGTTAAGGAAAACCGGCGAAAGAATCGCAGTAAACAGTGTTGTTGTTATGCTGTACCATGCCAGTAGAAACAAGATACTTTCATAACCAATCGTCATATTTTTATATTTCTTTTCTAACTGGCTTTTACGGCTATCGCATTTTTCTTTTGCTTTCCGGTAAGCAGTACGGTCACATTTTTCACATTTCTCATAAGGCACTTTTTTCTCAACAGCTACCTCTACCGTCTTTTGGTGTGTCTGTGCATAAAGTTTTTCCTGCTCTGCTTTTTCATACTTAAATTTCCATGCCACGGCTTCTGCGTCGGCTCTTTTCCTGCTGTCTGTCTCGCTGGTCAATCGTTCCTCTGTTTGCCTTAATCTTGTCCGCAATGCTTCGATATTCTCGGCTCTGTTTTCGCTGTTCAATTTCTCGTTCAAGGTCAGCGATTCGCTTAGCTGCCTGTTTAGTTCCTGGATTGTCTGGTCTTTCTGATCCAGTTCGTCCTGCATCTGTTCGGTCATCAGCAGAAGTTCTTCCACCTGCCCGACGTTCTCTAAGTTTCTGCATTCGCTCATCGATCTCCCTCGCTTTCTCTATCTGCTGTTTAAGGTCAGCAATTCGCTGTTCTGTTTCTGCAATAAGCTGTTCTCGTTGTTCAGCTTCTGCGTTAATTCCTGCCATTGCTGATTCTCGTTTTCCAACTGTTCGATTCTGGTTTTCTGTTGCTCGATCTGTGAGAGCAGTTCTTCTGTATCTGGCAAAAGATTTAGCAGCCTGGATAATTCGCTGTTTAAGCTTTTTAAACTCTGGTTCTGCTCCTGAAAAGACAGGAGCTGCCTGTCCCGTTCCTGCAATTCCTGTACCATCTCTGCCATAAGATTCTGCTGTTCCTCGATCTGGTTTATCATTGTCTCCATCATGGGAATGACTTCCCGGCTTTCTTCTAATGTCACGCAATCGCTCCTTCCATTGTGTTAATGCACTGGATACTTTTCCAAAAGAAATCTGTATTTTATCCAGCAGTGCATTTTGTCTTTTTATGATCTGGTTTTCCTCTACTTTCCATGAAGTAGAGGATGTCTGTCCGTTTTGAAATTTCTCGTCAATTTTTCTGGCATCTGCGCCCTCATGGATCGTCGGTATCTCTAATTTTCCCTGCCTTGCATAAGAACGGTGGTCAATGTGATTTTCCGTTTTCAAATGTGCATTACAGACGTTTGCCCATTCGCTCCGCCATAGCTCACAATTTTTCGGATTGTTCCACCCGGTAGCATCGGTTAATACACGTTTCCACTGTTTGCGGTTCCTTGTCCCGACTTTCTGGACTCCATTTTCATCAAGTACGGGGATTCGGATTCCATGACGGTCAGGGTTCTTTTTATCCTGCCACCAGTCCGGATGGGATTCATCCACCACAATATTTCCATTTTCATCTCTGACAAACTCCCAATCCTTGATTTCTTTGTTCCCCCATGAGTGGTCTGGATTGAATGGTCGCATCGTCACAAGTAAATGCACATGGGGATTTCCATCTCCTTTATCGTGGATACTCCAGTCCGCACACATTCCCTTATCTACAAAGGTCTTTTGAATATATTCAGTTGTATAATCAATCTGTTCCTGTCGGCTCCATTCTTTCGGAAGTGAGAACTCAAATGACCTGCCGAGTTGTGCATCCGAGGTCTTCTCAATCTTCAAAACTTCATTCCATAAGCACTGTTTCTGAAAAGTAAGTTTAAATTTTCCCAGTGCAGCATCTTTGTTATCTGCTCTTTTATATCGGGCAGATTTCTGAAACCGTCTGATATTTTCAGCAGGTACATTCTGCCATTCCTGTGGTGCATTTTCACACATCAGCAGGCTGGTATAAACGACTTCTTTTTTTGAAGTATAGTAGCTGATCCTGCCTGTTTCTTCATTTTTCATCACATCGCCATTGAGATAAGCAGACGCCGATATGATGGATTTTCCTTTGCTGCGTCCAACAATCTTTACTGTATAATGAAAAATCGCCATGCTCCGTTTCCCCCATTCTGCCGTATCCGGCTTTGATTTCCGGCAGGTAACGTTTTTCCTAAAAGAAAATGGTATCTGCCGGAGCACCCTCTGCGTAAGAGTGCCCTGTGCATAACAGCCTGCATGGAATGTGCCCCTCTGGCGAAGAGTGCCTCCTGCGGCATGAGCAGGTCTGGCTGAAAGCCCCGCCGACGGAACGAGCCCGGCAAGCGTAAGCGCAGACCGGTTGCCACCTGTGGCAAACTTATACGGACGACCTCTGGTTGTCCATAAGTGCGCCCTTCATAAAAAAGCAATGAAGGGAATGGAAACTCCACTCCCTCCGGCATTACACTTCCTCCGTATTTGCAACTGGCTCTTTCTGCATTGCCTTTGAGAAGAATTTCCCATTTGCTTCCTGCCTTTTTAAGAAGCCGATCAGCTTTGGGATATCATCTTCCTCAATCGCAGAACCCAGTACCGATTCCACTGCACCGCCAATCTGGCAGAGCCTGTGTGTCCGTTTTTTGGTTTCCACATCTTTCTGACGTTTCTTCAGTTCCCGTTTCTGTGCTGCATACTGTTTTGCTTTCTCAAGGCTTTCCTGTTCTTTCTTTTCCAACTGGAGCATACGCTCCTCATAACTCTTTGTTGATCTTGCCATAAATATCATCGTCCTTTCTTTTTTCTACCAAACATAAGTTTCCTGTTGTCTGTCAGACGAAGTACATGGTATAATCTGCTTGCGTGTAGGTATATCATGACTCCGGTCTGATAGAACCTTTGGCGGTTTCTTCGGGAACCGCTTTTTTAAGTTGAACCGTTTCTTGTGACTGCTTTCACATTTCCCTTATCCCTCAAGTCCCTGCCCTCGTTGGCTTCCATAAAAAGTTCCAGCATATCCGTTTTGATCAGGACTTTTCTCCCAACCTTCAATACCGGAAGTTTCTTCCACTCTACCAACTTTCGCAGGGTGTTCCTGCCAATTCCCGTATAATCAGCAGCTTCCTCAATAGATAAGGCAATCTTTCTTTGCGTCATATGACCACCTCCTTTCGAATTGCATTATGCAATTTCATTTGTGCTGTCAGTATAGCGTGTTTATATTGCTTTGTCAAGCATTATAAAATTTTTCTGCTTTTCTTAAAATTGCATATTGCAATATATTTTGTTGCGTGGTATAGTAATGACATACCGAAAAAGGAGGCACATCAGCATGAAAGATAAAGAACTACGCAAGCTGATCGGCAGCAGGGCAAAACAGCGCCGTCTGGAATTAAATCTGACACAGCCTTATGTCGCAGAGAAGATGGGAGTTACCGCTTCCACAATCCTGCGTTATGAGAATGGTTCGATTGACAATACCAAAAAGATGGTACTGGAAGGTCTTTCGGAAGCACTTCATGTATCGATTGAATGGCTCAAAGGGGAAACCGATGAATATGAAACTGATATTACGGATAAGAAAGAATTGCAGATTCGTGATGCGATGGGCGACATTCTCAAACAGTTTCCTCTTGACCTCAATAAAACAGAAGACGCTTTTTCTAAAGACTTACTGCTGTTAATGTTAAAGCAATATGAACTGTTTCTGGATTCGTTTCAGTTCGCCTGTAAAAATTACAAAGGCAGTACCAAAGATGCGGACATTGCCAAAGTAATGGGATTTGAATCGAAAGATGAATATAATGAGATTATGTTTCTCAGGGAGATCACACATACTGTCAACGCATTTAATGATATGGCAGATGTTGTAAGGCTCTATTCAAAGAAACCGGAAGCGGCAGAACAAAGGCTTGCAAATCTTTTATCCGAAGTTATGTATGACGATTCTGAATCGGTATAGTAAGATAATCGGAGTTATGATATACTTACACGCAAGAAGCATTTCAGCAGTTCCGATTGTCTGATATCGAAAGGAGACATACGATTATGGCAAAAGGATCTGTTAGAAAAAAAGGAAAAAAATGGTACTATCGCTTCTATGTAGAAGATGCAAGCGGTAAAATGGTTCAGAAAGAATACGCCGGAACCGAAAGTAAAAGTGAGACGGAAAAGCTTCTCCGCAAGGCACTGGAAGATTACGAAGATAAGAAATTTGTTGCAAAAGCAGATAACCTTACCGTAGGTGAACTTCTGGACATGTGGGCAGAAGAAGAACTGAAAACTGGGACACTCAGCAACGGTACAGTGGAAAATTATCTTGGTGCAATCCGATGTATCAAAAAACACCCGATTGCAGACCGCAAACTGAAAACAGTTACTGCCGAACATTTACAGGCATTTCTTGATCTGCTTACATTCGGTGGTGAGTTTCCAGACGGGAAAGTAAGAAAGGGATACAGCAAAGATTATATCCATTCTTTTTCCGCAGTGTTACAGCAGTCATTCCGTTTTGCAGTATTTCCAAAACAGTTAATCAGTTTCAATCCGATGCAATATATCAAACTGAAACGACAGGCAGAGGAAGTTGACCTCTTTTCCGATGATGAAGTGGAAGAAGGCACACAACCGATTTCGCATGATGATTACGAGCAACTTATCAAGTATCTGGAAAAGAAAAACCCACCTGCCATTCTACCGATTCAGATTGCGTATTATGCCGGGCTCCGTATCGGGGAAACCTGTGGTCTTACATGGCAGGACATTAACCTTGAGGAACAATGCCTGACCATAAAACGCAGTATCCGCTACGACGGCATGAAACACAAAAATATTATCGGACCAACGAAACGGAAAAAAGTAAGGATTGTTGATTTTGGAGATACGCTGACTGAAATACTGAAAGCTGCCAGAAAAGAACAGCTCAAAAACCGGATGCAGTATGGCGAATTATATCACCGCAATTACTACAAAGAAGTGCATGTGAAAAACAGGGTATATTATGAATACTATCATCTTGACGGAACACAGGAAGTCCCGACAGATTACAAAGAAATCTCCTTTGTCTGCCTGCGACCAGATGGCTCTTTGGAACTGCCGAGTACACTCAGCATTGTATGCAGATCAGTGGCAAAGAAGCTGGAAGGATTTGAAGATTTCCATTTTCACCAGTTGCGTCACACTTATACCAGCAATCTGCTTTCCAATGGAGCTGCACCGAAAGATGTACAGGAACTGTTAGGACACTCTGATGTCAGTACCACAATGAATATTTACGCTCACTCAACAAGAAAAGCAAAACGGGATTCCGCAAGACTTCTTGATAAAGTAGTGAGCAATGCTTAACTAAAAATTTCCCTTATTTCCCTTACGATTATCTCATAAGGGCAAAAACAAGGGAAAATGCATATCATTTCACTAATGAATAGGCTGGAAAGCCTGTAAAATAGGAAAAGTTAGAAAGATATTTCTGCAAACTGGAATTTGTTTGTACAATGTTCAAGATATAACTGTTATTATGTCTTGATTAGAGTACAAACTCATATAAGAGGAACTCCCTCGGTACTCCAATATCAACATATGTGATTTCAACTTTATCCACATACTTAAATCCAAACGACATATACATTTTCTGTGGAATATCATTTCCCTCTATGCAATC
>OGKL01000467.1_pt1 | contig 9642 bp, 8 predicted proteins | sample 1572471 | NCBI WGS metagenome assembly OGKL01 (sample SAMEA2582156, study PRJEB24529) | metagenome | biome: Human gut stool | place: China | collected 2011
ATATAAATCTTTGTGCAAATTGTGCAAAAAGCAAATATATTCTGCATTTTCTTACATAAAGCCGTATCTTTGTGGTAGAGAATTTTAAGAACGCTCTCCTGCCACTGGGCAGCGTTACCCCCTTTCCAATGATACGATTGGCCACCTCTTGAAAACTTGTCGTAACTAAAGCATAAACTTGAATAAAAAAGCCTCGAAATACGAAAGCGGCTTCGATAGTCAATGAAACCTATTTCGTAGAGCAATGAAAGCAGCTTCGTAAGCAGTTGAAGCCTATTGCATTATTCTGATAGAAACTATAAAAAAAAGTTGACCACTTTATGCTTTATTCATAATACACGTTGACTCACAGTATTAACGTAACAACTCATGACAATATGGGTGCGGTGTAGGGCGGCGGAATAAGAGTTTGTTATAAAATATTGTTTAAAACGAGTCTATTATGAATATTTTTTGTATCTTTGCAAAAATATAGAAATGGATATTTCTACAATCAATAAAACTATTAGATTTTAATAATTATCAACTTACAGTCATCATGAAAGTTATTCATAGTATCCTATCCTTTTCCCCCTCGATAGTCCTTTCACAGGCCATCGTCTGTATCCTTTTAGCCTTTAGTCCGGCAGTATATAGTAAAAATATCAATCCTCGCAAAGCAGCGAAGATAGCTCAAAGATACGTCACCTTACCTCAATCCCAAGAGGTAAAGGCAAAATCGAAAGGTTTCTCTCAAACAGCTGATACACCTTATTATATATATAATGACGCCAGGGGAAGCGGATTTGTGATTGTCTCTGGCGATGATGAGATGGGGGAGATTTTGGCTTACAGTACTGAGGGAACACTCGACACGCTGAATGCCAACCCCTGCGTAAAACTCCTCTTGGAGGGGTATCGCCAGACATACGAGGTGCTGAAAGAAGGAAAGGTAGTTGTTAGAAAGGATACCCGATCAGGTCTGTTTTCTCAAACCGTATCACCTCTACTGAAAAGCAGATGGGGACAGTCGTATCCTTTTAATGCCCGTACAGGTTACCCCTATAGCGGATGTGTGGCTACTGCCATCGCACAATTGATGTATTACCATCAATGGCCTCTTCAGGGAAAGGGACAGAATGAGTATGAGGTAACTTATTATCATACCAAGAAAAGTGCAGACTTCAGTCAGTCTCATTATGATTGGGCGAATATGTTGCCCGACTACCGTTATCCTGTTCGTGCAACATCAGAACAGGAAGATGCCGTTGCCTTGCTGATGAATGATGTGGGCGTGGCTTCTTTCATGCAATATACACCTAACGCCAGCGGAACACAGGGCATATTTGCCTATCAGGCTCTGCTAAAAAACTTTGATTATTCGGCTGCCTATGCAACCAAAGCAATAGAAGGGCCTACCCGTTTTGCAGAAATCCTGCGGCAGGAACTCCTCAATGGATGTCCTGTCTATCTGGAAGGCAGACCGGCTGGTGCTGCTTCCGGACATGCATGGGTGACAGATGGTTTTGATGAAAATGGACTCTTCCACATGAATTTCGGTTGGGAGGGACAGGGTGATGCCTACTATTCACTCACCAACCTAAGTGTTTCGCAGACAGGTAGTGAGTTCCAAGGTAAGCCGCTGGCATTCAACCGTGCTATCATGGCTATCTTAGCACATCCCGATAATGGGAAATATCCGGAGATAGACCGTAGTCTCTTGGAAAATTCCCCACAGTTGATGTTCAATGAGGGTGGTTCGCTACTGATAAAAGAGGCAACTGGCAAGAATTTCAACCCATCACAGACTATTACAGTGGAAATGAATTCATTCGTCAACAGGGGTAAGCCTTTCCGGGGAGATATTGGTGTAGCAGTCTATGATGTGGATGGGAACCTCATGCAGGTTGCCTATTCTGATGATCATGCTCTGGGAGGTTTTACGCAGCGAATCTATGGTGCCGATCATGCCGGATGGATGGGGAACGACTATCTTATCAATGAAGAACAACCTGTCAAGTTGAATCTTTCAGGTCTTCAGGATGGATATTATCGTCTCCTTCCTGTATGTGTTGCCAGAAAAGAAGATCAGTCGTGGGATGAGTTCTTTCTGATAAAAAAGGCGCCTGTGGTAGAAGTGGAACTGAAGGATAGAACTGGGCGCATATCGGAAATCTATTCGGAAGAACCTCATTTCCAGTTAATGGCGCAGCCAAGACTCATCGGCAGCGTAGAACAGGGGGAAAAAGTACAGGCATTCTTCTCGCTGAAAAATCTCAATGGAGTACCTCGTGACTGTTATTTGAGAGTACAATTGCTCAATGATAGTCGAGAGGTCGTGATGGATACCCGTGTCGATCAGCTCAGCGAAATCGAAGGATTTACCGAAACCGAAATTCCAATTTTGCTTTCTTTGCCTTCAAATCTTTCTCCTGGATGCTACGAAGTGAAACTCATCATCTCAGGCGATGAAGCAGAAACGATGTTCTATCCTGTCAATCTAATCCACGACCGGGAGGCTGCATTTATTCATGTGGAGAAAGCGCAGGAAAAGCCGCTGATGGCGAAAGCAGAAGTCTTTTTAGCTGATGATTCCCACGAGAAAATAGAATCAGGCACTATTGATATGACGAAATATGCTAATTTCAAATTGGGAGTCTCGCTGCTCGCATCCGAAGGCAGAAGTTATGAAGGACGTATAACGCTGATGGGTGAAGACACAGAGACCAAGGAAAAGATACAGGTGCGGGGAATCGATGATGAAGTGAGTGTTTCTTCAACCTTCGAGGTACCCCTTTACAGTTATTGGCTGCGCAAGAACAATTTGTCTTTTGTCGATGGTCATACTTATCGCATGAGGGTGATGGGGGAGATAGAAGGCAAGGAAATCGAACTTGGCAATCCGCAGGGACCCGTGTATTATCTGAAGCGTAAAGGCGACCTCCTCGCTATTTCCCAGGACACATCTACAGGAATCGGAGCCTCTGTAAATGCAGCTCCTTCCATTGATGTCCGTCTCGAAAGTCATCAACTTTCAGTTTCCTGTAGTGGCTTGAGAAACATCAAAGTCTATCAGATAAGCGGCAGTCTGCTTAAACAGGCTGAGAAGATAAATGGAAATCAAGCCTCGCTTTCTCTGCAAGGCATTCCTGCAGGTATCTATCTGTTGCGTATAGTTACTGATAAGCAGACTTTCACTTATCATGTTGCAAAAAAATAACAAATCTGATTCAATTAAATGGATTAATCTGTCAAAAAAGCGACTGATGATGATAGATGCGTTGCCCAAATCATAGCCATTTGTTTGGGCACTCGTTGCCCGTCTCGTGATCCCTCGTTGCTCGTCTCTTGTTCACCAGTTCCCCATCACGTGATCCCCGAGGGACCGCTTGAAGGGCATAACAGTTTTAAATCTGAGATGAAACCTGTATGGTTTAGAATTTGTGAAAGTTATGGAGAATACTACATAACAATGTTCTATGACAATGAATACAATCATGCTAATGGTGAGGATTTATAATAATCCCTAATTTCGCAACACTCTAATTTAATATCTTATAAGTGCCTGAGCAACAATAAGTTGCTCAGGATTTTTATGTCTGAAATTTCACTTATCTTAGTGTAGTCTTTATTTCTTTAATCTGGCGGAAAAGATGCTGCAAATGAGCGCAATGAAAGCTTGCTTTCAGATTGCCGAGTGCAGCAAATCTTCTGCAAAGATAATCTAAAATAATGGAAAAACGATGGAAAATACGCAAAAAGTGCCGATAGTGGTGCCAAAAGTTGCTTTTTAAAACACTTTTGGCACCACTATCGAGCTTTTTTGTATTCTGAAGGTCGATGACGCCGTCAACCCGTCCCGTTTCTACTCCAAGCAGCTTCTGCGCCGGGTAAGCAGCCAGTACGATATCGAGAACGAAAGTCTGGAAGAGCGAATCATGGCAGTATTGGATTACATCAGCGGCATGACGGATATCTATGCCTTAGATATTTATCAGAAAATCAATGGAATAAGTCTGCCGATAGTATAGAAACAAAACAGGCGTTTCTTATATTTTTGCGTAAAAGTGTGTTAAATAAAGAAAGATAATAGGAAGAAGAATGCAATAATGGGGGGGGAAATAATGTTTCATAAATAGAGGATGGGCAAAGCGCCTATCATGTATAACTCATAAAAACAACAGTTTATGAAAGCAAAGATTTACTTTTTGGCAATGGCTTTCGTCGCTCTCTTGATGGTAGGGTGTAGCGATGATGATGGTATTCAACTCACACAGGATGAAATCATTGGTGATATTAACACAGGCAAACAAGTGGGTATCAAGGGCAATAGCCTTGTCATATATACCACCCAGGGTGCCTGCGTGAATGTGCAAGGAGCCAAGGGCAAGATTTCGGCACAGTCTTCTGATGAGAAAGTAGTCACTGTAACTTGCATCCATGAGACGGGGCAGTATGGTAAGGATGAGCGTATTAGCTTGTCTGCTATCGCTGTTGGAAAGGCTATTGTTACAGTGACTGATGAAGATGGTAATGAGGCAAAACTTGCCGTGGAAGTCAAGGATGTTGAGACGTTATGGGAGACTACACAAGTATTTAGTGGTTATCAAAAATATTGTAAGGTGGAGGGTGTTTCCAAGGAAGATTCTTTGGTGATAGCATCGGATGCGATAGCAAGTAAGCCTTATGAAGCTGTTAAAATCAAGAGCCGTGGTGATGTATTTACAGTATCCCGAATCCAGTTCCTTGCTGGTGGAAAGGTGTTGGTGGATGGGTATTATACTACTACGTATAATGAAGATCACAGTATACTTTATTTCGAGGTTGGAGATGGTAAAGGCGGAACTTTGGAGAATTTCTATTTGAAACGAAAAGAAGGCTCGCATTTCTTCTGGGATTTGACAGATAAATATAAGGAAGCTTATCCGCAAGTAACAAAGGTGGAGTTAGTTTGGGCAGCTGCTAAGCTTTCTTAAGTTTTCTTCATATTAAAAGGGTCGCTTCAAAACTCATTCTCTTATTCGCTTTCGGGTGCTTTAGGGCTTTATGTTAAAGTTTCTAAAAGAATAATGACAATTAATATCATATCAGAGAAAGAAGAAGGTAACTTTGAAACAGATGATAATCCAACTAATGCAATTAATGGTAAGGGGTCTAATGTGAATGTACATTTCAATCCGGAATCAAATCCAGACATCCCAACTCTGAATAGAAAAACAGGTAGAGTTAGTAATAAAAAGAGACCTTCCCAAGTTGGATTAGCTCATGAAATGATTCATGGTGACAGATCAATGCGTGGAGTTGCAATAGAGTATTCAGAAAGCGAGTCTTATTCCTATATGAATAATCGGTGGCAAAGAGTCATGGAAACTCTAAGCAAAGAAGAAGCAGCAACTGTTGGTTTAAATCATGTAAAAAAAAATGATATTACAGAAAATGACATTCGTAAAGATCAAGGATTAAATCCACGAGAGCATACTAATTTAAAAACAAGTCATTGGATGGAATTTATCCATCCAATGGCTATTATAAAGACAAATGATTATGTTCAGACTATTTTTAATTATTAGCCTATTATTTACTATAGGCTCGTGTTCTAATACACGTCAAGATAAAAACAATCTCAAAATATCATCGCTATCAAACCATCTTCAAAAGAAGGGAAAATCTATAATCTTAGTTATGGATTTTGGAGATTCCGATTATCAAATAATTGAATATTGCGACACGATATTAACATATGGGATAGGATATGTTAAAAATGCAAATACAATATCAAATAATAATATTGTATGGAATTCATCATATCCCCTTATTAGAAGGAAACTTGCTGTTACCCAACAAGAAACAATACAAAATGCAATTTCTAAATTAAAAACGTGTTCATATTTTGATGCAAATATAGCTAAGGATAATGTTAAATATACATTATATGTGAATTATCATAAAGTGGCTTCTGGGTATAAGGCATTTATTGAGAATTTTCCTAATGACATACAGACTGTTATCAAAGAAATGTTGTTATTAGCTTCACCGCTTTATTATAAAAATCATAAATCATGAGTTAGACTGAGATTAAAGCACTGTGTTTAGCAATAAACGTTATAGTTAGTAATGTTAAAAAATAACTTGTGCAGAAATTCTGCGATGATAGCCTACTATTGCTAAATAGCATACGAGAAAAGTTGCGCAAGTTATTTTTTGCATATTACTTAAACACTGTTTTTAAACTTTACCTTTTCTTCAGAATATAGTTTTTCCTATCCTCTTTTTTAGGTTCATTACCAAACGAGTCAACCAAAATAATATTGTTGTCATCCCTCACCTTGTAGAATATATTGTCACCACTCGAAGGATGTATGAACATCAAGTTATTTCCGTCAAGCACTTGAAATGTTCCCCTTAACTTTTCCTGTTCATTTTGCTCTTCCTTGTATGTCTGTATCAACAAATAGGTTCCGTTAATATTTAATGTGAGTATTGTCTCAACATCAGTCTGCAACACACCGCAATATGTTCCAACAACAGAATCCAAACTGACTCCAATTCCTAAAACTGCCGTATATTCTTCTATCCTGATAGAAGAATATACTTACATCATTTTGTCCTGTGCCACATAGACAAGCTCTTGGTTGATGCTGTCAAGCAGATGAGACAAGAGAATGATGTTTCCTCGAAGGCATTGCAAGACAAACTTGAAGTGATGAACAATTCACCTCAGAAGAAACTTGTCACCCATCGCTTCGAGCCTACATCAAAGTATGTTCTTCTTTTCATTGGCGGCTTGGCTCTATCTCTCGTTCTCTCCATTTGGGGCAACCTCACCCAATGGCGAGAGCACCAAGATTGGGAGGAGGCAGACTTGAAGTATAGAGCTTTGAAGATGGTTCTGTCTGCTGATGACCCAAACATCTTATATATAGAGAAGCACTTCTCTGTAAACAGAGACGAAAATGTCATAGACTATGTCAAAAATCGTGTTGCAGCTTACGAAGATTCTGTTCTCAAATACAATGAAATGGTACGGATGGCTGCATACAAAGACAGTGTAGCTAATGAACTTTGCAGAGAGTCTAATAGCATAAAACGTACTATTAAAAATTACCAATAATTTTATCCAATACCCCAATGAGATGGAATTTACATTCAAATCCATTTCATTGGGACATATAATTAAAACTGTTTATTTGTTTCTAATAACATATTCAAATTCATCAAAATTCTCATATCCTAATTCTATTAAGACTTGGCGACTGTGTTTCCTGGCATCTTCGGTGTTGAACTTGGGGATTATGGGGAGACGAAGGATGATCTTGTCTTTATGTTTGGCATGAGTGTTGAGCCAGACAAGGTTGTCGATAACTTGCCGGTTGGGTTTACCTGTGTAGGCTTGATAGATGGCAGGATTCATGTCCTTGATGTCGATGATAAAGGAGTCAATGTATGGGGTGACTTTCTCCAAGTGATGGCGAGGTACGTTTAGACTCGTCTCCATCGTAAAGTGCCATCCCTCTGGGCATAGTTCACAAAACTCCTTTATGAATGAACTCCACAGAAGCGGTTCACCTCCACCAAAACAAATGCCGCCTCCTGTAGCTAAGAAGTAGAGGTTGTCCATCTCCACGTTCGCCATCAGCAGTTCTGTATCCACCTCCTGCCATACGCCGTCAGCATCAAGGCATTGGGGATTGAGACAGTATTTGCAACGAAGCGGACAACCGTGGAATGCCACAAGCGTGGTGACGCCCTCGCCGTCTATCGTGAGGCGGTGGCGGTCGATGCAAATGAGTGGGGCTGTATTCATCTTATTCAGGTCTGAAATTTACAGGAACAACATATTTCATTTTCACAGCTTTGCCATTTTGTTTTGCAGGATTCCATTTTGGCATACTTTTCACAACCCTGATGGCTTCCTTGTCAAGTTCAGGGATAATGCTTCTAATTACCTTTACATCACTCAGACTTCCGTCCTCGTTTACAATAAAGACAACATTAACTCTGCCCATAGCAGCACCTTCCCAACAAATTTCTGGATAGCGTAGATTATCCTTGATGTATTTCATCAATGCAGCCATACCACCTGGGAATGAAGGCATCTCCTCTACAACACCAAATATATTGCTGTTTTCTATGGAGTCTGTATCAACAGCTGATTGCATTAAAGCGGTATTGCCTTTTTTTGATTTCTTGGATGTGGTACCTTTCCTATCATTTGAAGTTCGCTCTTTTGTTATTTCCATTCGAGGATTGCTTGGAATCTCTCCTAATTTTCTATTTTCTTCTTCTGCATATTTAGCCTCATCACTAAACGAGATATCTCCTTCCAATTGTCTGTCTCCAGGTTTAGGCACTTCTTCTTTCACTATATTAAGTTCACCTTGAGTAGCATCCGAAGATATTCTTTGTACCTTTCCATCCGAACAAGCTGTCATAGCGACAAGTCCTGCTGCTATGCCTGCTACCTTAATGGCTTTTCCAGCCATTTGTTTGAGGTGCAGCTCATATTCCAAGTCTCTTACATCTTGCTCACATTTAGGGCAAGTTCCCATACATTCACCCTTATAATTACATTCTTCAGGTGAATAGTCTATCCCATTGGCATCTGCTATTTGTTTGCGTATTGCCTTGAGCGTATCACAAATATTGCGTCCTCTATTTTCCATAATTTATTTCTTTTCTTGTTTTGCTTTCTTAAAATGTTTGTCCTTTTTGATAAAAGGAGCAGTTCCTTTGATGTCAGGAACGATACCAGCAGTTACTTCTCCTAAAATGCTTCCAGTTAAAGTAACAATATTGAGTTTGTCTTGGCTCATTTCCGAAAGTTTGATGACTCGGTCTTGAAAGCCGATGAGTTTTACAGTTATCGTATCCCCTTGCTTTACTTCGATGGTAAAATTTCCATCAATGTCAGATACCGTTTGCTTTTCTGAAAGTTTGGCAGTGATAATGGCTCCGATGATTGGATTTTCTTCATCATCATTGTCAATAATATGCCCTTGTACCAATAATACTCCTTTTTTGCTAAGATTTTCCTTTTCTTTGAGTAAGGTAGAATCTTTAGAAGTATATTCTTGATAACTAATAGGAATAACTTCTTCTGTCAAGGATGAAGTCGAGTTGTAAGATGTCCTTTGTGTTGCACAAGATGTGGTGGATGTGGTAATGGTGGTAATTCCCAATGCTACTCCTGCAACCTTGATAACCTTCCCTGCTTTCAGTCTAAGTCGCAACTCATGTTCCAAATATCTCACATCTTGCTCGCATTTGGGGCAAGTTCCCTTGCATTCACCAGTGAAGTGGCATTCTTCTGGTGAATAGTCAATCCCATTAGCATCTGCTATTTGTTTGCGAATTGCCTTGAGGGTATCGCAGATGTTGTGTCCTTTGGCTTTCATAAATTGCTGTTTTTAGATGTTCAACATTCTCTTTACTCACAAAATGAGTATATTATTAGTCATAATCCCTAAAAAATACTCATTTATAATTCTAATTTCAAAAATACGAAAAACAATCCACATACAAGAATAATTTTTGTTGTATTATAAGAAATGGGATTGTTTTTAACTTTTTCGCTGCTTTTGATGCCGTATATAGAATTTATCTGTGTTCCTCATGGGTGCTGAGTTCACTGATATGCTCGTCCACGAAGGAGAGAAGGGTGGT
>OGKL01000471.1_pt1 | contig 9553 bp, 4 predicted proteins | sample 1572471 | NCBI WGS metagenome assembly OGKL01 (sample SAMEA2582156, study PRJEB24529) | metagenome | biome: Human gut stool | place: China | collected 2011
CCCATCCACTCGCCGTCGTATGTCAGCGAATGAACGGAAATTTCCTTGCCGTTGGTGTCACGCAGTGGCGTGCCGTCCTTATGATAAAGTTTCCATTCCATGTCTCTATTTGCTTAATGTCACTTCCGTTACGGGGTCTTCAACTCTCAACACTGTAAAGAACGTTACCACATCTCCCTCGTCGTCGCGGTTCAGGTTTGCGTCGTCTGACACCTTCTTGAGGCGGATGTGTCTTCTTCCTACCTTAGTCCAGTCGCAGTACATCTTCATTTTCATGCCGCTACCGTCGCGTCCGCTCAGGTAGTTCAGAAACTTTCTTATTACTGCGTTAGCCGAGAACTTATCGCCCTTGCAGCACCATTTCACGGTCATATCGTATGCCGAGAATTTAAGGCTGTCGCCGAGATATGAGTCTTCTCCATCCTCGTCTTTCCAGTCCTTTACTACAGGTTCCTTGACCTCCATGCCGATGTCGAACGGTATGGAGGCGCACCACACGTCGAAGTCAGCTACGGTCTCTTTTACCACCGCTCCCGCCTGCTCTTTTTGTATGAAGACATTGTAGTGTTGCATAAATATACCTAATTTTCTCCAAAAATAATAAAAAGCGGATAATTATACAAATTAATATATAACTATCCGCGTTTTTAACAATAAATATCCACTTTATTAGCTGATATAGAGCTTTTTTCTGCCGCTTGTAGACACTGCGTTCATCCAATCCATCATCCGATCGAGTTTCTCGTTACGGGCTTCCGCAAGCATGACTATCTGCGTGAGCTGCCCGAGCTGTGCTTTCTGTATCTGGCCCATTTCAGGAAGACGCATCTTCAAGAGTTCTCCGATGTCCTTAACCTGCGCACGATTAACACTCACGTCAAGACGGATGGCATTGACGTAACTTGCGAGAATATCCGCGGTTTCCTCCGTGATATTCTTGATGCCGTTGGTAAGGCTGCTGTCGCCGGTTGCCGAAAGGTCAAGACCTTTGTCTTTCAGGCTCTCCAGTATCGCCGTGATGTTGTACACCGCGTCGTCCGTCTGCTTGTAGAGTTCATCAGCAACGTTCACGACATCCTCGGGTTCAAGTCTGCCTTTCTGCTTGATGGTCGTTGTGAGCGCTTCAAGCGGACCTTCAAGAGCCTTTTCCATGATTTTCTGTGACAGAATATTCTTGGTGAGGTCTTTCACCATATCCCTGGCCTTTTTCTTGTAGGCATCAATGGCGTCCTCACCTTTTTCCCATGCGCTTACAACTGCGTCGGTCAGCTGGCTCGCCCACGACTTCATGTCTACGCCGTAGATGTCCTTGAGGAAGTCGGTTGCAAGCTGCTTGATGGTCGTTTCCATCTCCTTGATTTCCTGCTTGTAGTCGGCAATCTTGTCCTTGTCCTTCTTCTTCTTGCCCTCCTCAGCGTTTAACTGCCTCTGCATTTCATCCTTCTGTGCCATGAGGGAAGCCTGCTCAGCGAGGTAAGCGTTGCCTGGGTCGGATAGGGATTTTTTAGCAGTAGTGTACGTATCAGAGGAATATTGGCTCTTTTTACTCTCTCCTCTTGCTGCTTTTTCGTAAGAATTAGTAACGTTGCCCAATCTTTTACGTGTATCCGCATCCATTTTGTAGGAATAGACACCGCCAAGGGTATTTTCAATCGCTGTCTTTACATCGTTGCGCAAGCGCTCAAGTTCTGTTATATTTCGCTCTGCGAGTTTGATTTGGCGTTCTAACTTTGCATCGTGCGCCGCAGCAAATGCCTTAAATGGAGAGGTGAAGATGCCAACAAATCCTTGAAGAACACCGCCGACATTGCCAGACATAGCACTTGTGACCATATTTGAAATGGAACTTGAAACACCGCCGAGAGAATTAAAGAATGCCGTTGCATCTTGCCATCCGTCGTTTTCTGTATCAACGCCAAGAGCACTCGCTGTGTCCTTAATATCATTGAACGTGGCGACAATACTTTGGATGTTTTCATTGATTTTACTTGCTGCGGCACTGACATTCGCCATAGATTCCTTGAACTCATTGGCGGCCTTAGCCTCTTTTTGACCCTGTTTGAGTTTCGCGTCACCCTTTTCTTCCTTTTCATGCCCCTCAAGCATTTTAGCAACGATTTCATCGACAGCATCAAAATCCAAGTTTGAGAACGCTTCTATTAGCTCCGTGTTAGCCTCCTGCTGCATTCTCTCGCCCTCCTGCTTCAATGCCGCTCCAGCTGTAATTTTCTCGTTGGCGTTCTTTACTCTCTGTTCGGCGACACCACTAAGACCAGAATTAAAGAAGTTTTTCTTGCCACTTGAGAGTTTGTTCAACTGCTCGTCAAGCTGCTGTATCTGCTTGCCGTACTCGCGAGCGTCAATGGTTCCGTCAGCAAGTGCCTGGTTAATGTTCTCGCGTATCTGCGAAGCGATTTCGGATGCCCTGTCCATGCCGAGCTGCGACACCGCTCCGAAGAACGTGATATAGTCACTACTCTTGTTGAAGGCTTCCGTCTTAGCAGAGTTCACTTCCTTGTCCCGTTGGCGCGTGTAACGAGAAGCAAGACCATAGTTTCCCGCTTCTTCCGCTTGTGCAATAGGCGTTTCATACTTGGCGTAGATGGCGGCTATCTTCTCCTGCGTGCTTGCTGTCTGTGCGATGATGTCCGCAGCCTGCTGCAAGCTCTTGACATAATTGTCCTTTACCAAGGTCGTTATCTTCTGCCAAGCCTCAAGAGCGAGAGGCGTGTCCTTATACAGAACCTTCGCGTCGGCTTCGGTCATTCCGAGGTTGACATCGTGACCGAAGTTCTTCTTGAAGTCCTCCGCCATCTTTCTTGTCTGCTTGTTCCACACTGCGCCGTCTTGAAAGGCGAGCTTGGCGAAGTCCAGACTGCCGGTCTTCTCGTATAGTTCTTTCTGCAAGTTCGCCTGCTTCACGCCTTTCTCCAGTGCCTCCTTGAAGTTTGAAGATACGCGCTCCCATTCCACCTTGTCGACTTCTGAGTACTGCCACTCTGCCTTCTCGCGGTTGACTTGCGTACGAAACTTCTTGCGGTCGGTGGTATTCCAGAAGCCGCGGCCAGGCATCATTGCCTCAAGACTCTCCATATACTTGGAAAGGTCTATCTTCTTCCAGTCGAGGTTGGGGAATAGGCTCTTAACCTTTCCTATAGCCTCGCTCTGCGTGTTTCCTATGCCAATGTATTTCTGGTACCACTGGCGAGCGGCCTTGAAATCTTCAAACTGCTGACGAAGCGACTCAAGAGCGGAGTCTTTCTTCGTGCCTTTGTTCTTATCTTTCTTTGCGTCGAACAGATTTAATTCCTTTGCGGTCTGTTCTGCCAGCTGCCACTCCTTTTTTAATTCATCCTGCCGTTTTGATTTTGCTTTTTTTGCAGCTTCGTATTCCTTCTTTTTCGCAGCTACATCAGCGTTAGCGGCTTCTCTTGCTTTAGTCCACGACCCCTCCTTTCCCCAAGATTGCGCAAATTTCTGCTTCTTCGCTTGTGTTTCTGGGTCACCAACGCCAAGTGGCATTTTTGGAAGATTGCCAAGAAGCTCATTTTGAACATCATTAAACTTACTATCTTTAAAAACAAGATTTATAACAGCCTCGAAGTTGGACGCATCAAGCAGTGCCTGTAAAGCCTTTTCAAATTCCGGGTATTGCCCCGTAAGCCCTCTTTTTGCATCTTGCATCAACTCTTCAACTTTCGCCTTTTCGGCTTCGTTGAGAGTTTGCCCCGAGCGTATTTTTGTTGCAATAGTCGGAGCAATACTGTCAAGCAAATCGCTAAGTTTGTTTTTAGCCTCTTCCTGTAACCATGAGTCTTTATCTCCAATGCCAAATGCTTGTAAGACCGATGCTCTTATCATGTTGGCTCTACTCTCTGGTATTTCCATGGAAGCAAAAATGTTGCTCATGGCTTGCATCGCAGCAAGGCGCATAGTTTCGTCTTTAGAAATATCTCCGAATTGTTTAAGTATAACCTTTTTTATCGGATTTACCATGTCGCCCTTCTGATAAGGCTGTAAACCTTTCCATGCCGCGCTTCTCGCAGATGCAAAGTCCATGCCCTTGTCACTCATATTTTGGGCGGTTGTCTTTTCCAGTCTTTCATAGTTTCTGTTTGACCGTGTTATCGCCCCGCTAAAGTCCGAATAATTATCGCGATTTCCCATTTTGGACTTAGCAATCATCTCTGCATCACGCAACCTCTTTAATTCCTCATCAAGATATTTCAGACGCTCCTCATGGCTTTGCTTCTCGTCAGCCTTCATTACAAGATTGTTGTAATTGTAAGGCTCAAGTTGTTTTAGCTTTTCTTTGTATGCGTCAATTAGGTTATCAACCTCCTTTATATCCCCTCCGGATAATACCTTTGCGGTGTCATTTTCGCGCAAAAAGTCGTTTAGCTGTTTTATGCGGTCTTCAATTTCGTTCGTTGTTTGATTAATCCTATTCGTTAAATCAGCACTCTTTGTGTACATATAAGATATACCCATCGTAACGCCAGTAATAATCAGGCCAGGCAATCCGCCGACGGCAGCGAGCAATGTCGCTCCCATAGTCCTTGCGCCAGCTGTGAGTATTGCGAATGCAGACATTCCTTTAAGTGCGAACGTTCTCCAAAAACCACCTGTAGTGGCGAATTGTATTTTTAGATTTGTAAAGTAAGCGTTCGTTCTTAATTGCAATCCAATAAAAGCGGCTTTCGCTTTATTCCACCATCCACCATTCTGTCTCGCCTCTACGAGCTTGCGGCGCGAACCAAAGGTTCCAGTACCCGCAAAATCTGTCATGCCGTCTTTGTATATAGATCTGCTTATCTGCCCATTTATATACATTCTTTCGAGGTCGACCTTTTTAATCGCTTTCGCTAAAGAAAGTGCTTTTATATCCTCTGATGTGATAAGCTTCTTTGTAGCAAGCAGACGGAGTTCTTGTGCTGTTGTTTTCTCTCCGAGTAACACCTTCTTTTGGATATCAGAAGCCATACTTGCTTTGCCAGACAATAACGCAGCACCGATGCCACCGCCAAGCGAGGTTTGCAGTCTTTTCAATGCAAAACCGCTAAATGCCGCGACAACAACAGGTGCCATCGTGTGCAACGCCTGTACAAGATTTGTAACAAGGTCGAGTATATGCTTTAGATTGCTTCCAACGATGTTGCTATCGCTTGCAAACTCTGAAAGCATAATTTCCCACGCATCTTTGAGTTTATTGAATCTACCAAGAAGCGTTTCTGAAAGCACAAGCTGCATGTTGTAGAACTGACCTCCCGCATCGGTCATTTCCCAAAAGACGTTCTTTACGTCCTCGAAATCAACGCCGCGTCCCGATATGCGGGTTTTTACTTCGCTTGTAGACACCTTGCGGCCTTCACGCTTTGAATAGTATTCGGAAAGTTTCTGTAACAACGGAATACCTGCGTAGGAAATCTGGCGCAGCTCCTTGCCATCAAGCCAACCGCGAGAGCGTACCTGTCCGAACGCCAAAGCTATTCGCTCGAAGCTGACTCCAAGACCCGATGCCATATCTGCGAGTCGCTTTGTGGTGTCATACAACTGGTCGTACTCTACTCCGTAAGCCGCCAACTGTTTTACATCTCGGTTTAATTCAGAGAAAGTAAACGGCGACTGTAATGCAAGCTGTTTAACTTGTGAGAACATGGTGTTGGCGTTCTGTACATCACCCAAGATACTCTGTAATGCGATATGTTGCTTTTCAAGCTCGCCACCAGTCTTTATCACACTCATGGCAAACTGCTGCATACCATAAACAAGTCCTCCCTGCATAACCAGGGACTTCAAATCCTGCATTGTAGAGTTAAGACCACCGGCGGAGTTTTTCGCCTGCTCAAAAGCGCGAACAAGGTCGCTACGCACCTTTGCCGCCGAATTTGCAATCTCCTGCTGGTGCTTTCGCTCTAAATCAATACTCTTTTCTTTCTCGCGGTTTGTCTTTTCTTGCGCCGCATTAATCGCTCTTTGGTCTTGCAGTGCTCGCCCTGCCTGCGTTGCGTCGTGTCCTGTACCGATACTTCCTATACGGCCAACAACATTCTGACCTTCTACAAGCCAAGTGCGCATCTGTCTAAGATAGCGCATAATGTCGATAAGACGATGTATCTCAGCCTCCGCTTTGCTCACGTCGGCTCCCAACGATATGCCGCGGCTAAACTCACGTCTGAGCGATCTCACCTTATTGCCAAGCGAGTCGTAACGAGCCTCCGCTGCCTTTATTTCAGACAATCTCTGCTTGTTGTCGCGTGCTTCCTGTCTTTCGTTCTTCCTGTCCTGCTTTTTGTTAGCTCTCGTAATGGCATTGTTCAGCTTGTCCTGCTCCGACTTGGCATTGCCGATTTCGTTTTTGAGTATCTTGTACTCCGAAACCAGTTCCGCCACCGCGTTCTTGCTGCCAATGTCGGCATTGTTGAACTTGTCGCGCATTTCCGTCAGTCGCGAAATGGCAATTTCCGCTCTTGACGTGTCGGCACCGACCTTAATGCCTTGTCTGGCAGAGTCGTTGAGTTCGCGTATCTTTCTGTTCACCTCGCTTACAAGCTCCTGCAAGCGTCTGTATCTCGCCTCCATTGTTTCGAGGTTGCGGTCGGTTGCTTTCGCGCTCTGATTGGCACCGCTTTGGTCTTTCAGAGTCCTATTCACTCTTTCTTTCCAAAGTTGAAGCTCGTTAAGAGTATCGCCGAATCCTTTGTTCAGCAACTGCTTGCCCGAGAAGCTCTCAATAGTAGTCTTTATTCGTTCTATCTCGCCGCGTACCGCCGTAAGTTTTGAAGTATCCGTGCCAAATTCGAGGCTCTTACCCTTTAGTTTGTCGATATTGCTGAGAATGGTGTTTATCTGCTCTACAGCCAATTTCTGCTTCCTAAAGGCCGAGTCAACGGAAGCTGTCTCGCTTGCGGTTCTCTTGTATTCCTGAACCTTGCCAGTAGCTTTCGTGTATGCGAAGGCTATATCAGACAGTAGGGACTTGACTTTCGCGCCGTTAGCCAAGAGATTATCGTCAGCAAGCATGGTTTCCATTCTTCGCTTGACACCGCGCAGCGTATTTCCGCCAGAGAGTAGCGCTGTGGTGTCTATTCTATTACGTATACCCCTTGATTGCAGGCTTTGAATTTCAGCAAGTTTGTTTTTTGTCGTTTCAAGCTCCCTGTTTAGTCTTGCAGCGTTATTCTTTGATGCGGACAGCGTATTCTCCTTGTCAAAAGCCTTTTCTATTTGTCTTACGTCAGTGATTAGGTTTCTGAACTTTGCGTTATAGGCAGACATAAATGCGTTATCAACACCGCCCGCCGTCTTTCCTGCTTGCAAGTTTATGAGCTCATTACGGAAGTCCATAAGAGCTTTCTTTGCACGGTCAAGTTCACCAGTATTAATGCCTGCATTGACATTCTTGATGTCACCAACTTTGTTGAGTTCGATATTGACCTTCTGAAGAAGATGGAGATAGTTGAGGGCGTTCAATAACCGCGCCTTCATCTCTTTGCTGTCTTTGGCATCTGTCTTCACGTCTGATATTTTTTGATTCAGACTATTAATCATGCCCTCAAGTCTCTGAACGTCTTTCAACATGCTATTCAAAGCCTTGTGGGAATTATCCTTTATTCCGAGCTGGAACCACAAATCGCCTAAATTTCCGCTTGCCATATCCTGAAATATTTATCGTTTAGATTTTGTTGTTTAAATAATCGGAGAGGCTAATCTTCTTGCCAACAAGACTGCCCTCCTTCTCCTTCTTCTTTACCCAGTTATCCCAAAGGTCGTCCATCTCCTTTGCGGTGTGCTTGACACTACCGTCGGGGTTGCGCTTCTTGTCTTTCTTGTACACAATAATGGGCTGGTCTGCAACCATAAGGTCTATCTGTGCCGAGGTGTAGCCCCACCAGTAGTCGTATGCCTTGATGCCGTAGCGCGTAGCAAAGAGGAACGGGAACTTTTCGGCTAACGAGAAGGCTGCTCCCCAGCTTGTCCTGCTCGGGTAGCTTTCACTTCTTTCTTCGTCATCGTCATCGCCAGATCCGTCATCCCTGTCGCTAATATGGTAGTCAGCGAGCACACTACCAATGGTACTTTTTTTTTAGCTGCGTCAACGACCCTCAGAACCTCGATTGCATCCAAGTCCTTGATGTAGTACAGCCAACGCCAGTAAGCCCAGTAGAAGAAGCGTAGCTTCCAAAAATTATTAAGAAGAACGATGGCGCACAGCTTTACGCCGCGCTTCCACTCGTCTTTCTCATTCGCTGTGACGTGCGAAAACTTTCTTATCGCACCTCGTTTAAGCCAACCGATTTTGCGCTTCCTGCCCATAAAGACAACCGCTTCGGGTTCCGCCTCCAATACGCTGTCAAGAGCTTTCTGCAACTCGTCGCTGGGTTGTTCTATCTTCTTTTCTTCCATACCGTTTTTCTTGATGTTAAGTCTTGTAAAAACAAAAGCGGAAAACCGCGACCCTTGATAAGTCCGCCGCTTTCCGCTTCATATTCGATTGCGTTACGCCGCTTTTTACTTTAAGCAGCTGCTGCCTTTGTAAGCCAAGCGATGCTCTTCTTGCCAGCACCCTCGATAGAACCCGAGAACTTGAACGCAACAGGTTTTGTGCCTGTTTCATCCCACTGCAAGGTAGCGTAGAGGGCGATGTTGGTGATGACCATGACGTTTGTCTTGGTATCGTCAACGATTGCGATTGTGCCCTGAATTTTGAACTTCTTAAGCTCAAGAGCAACGCCGGTAAAGCCTGTTGTCGCGTCGAGCTCGGTGTCGCCGGTCTTCAAAGTGACCTTTGTAAGTTCGCTCACCGCATCGTTGCCAAACATCGCAGCGAGCAGATCCTTTGCCTTTGACGGAACAACGAACTCAACGTTGAAGTCGCCAAGCTCGGAGGTTGTCGCCCAGTCGCCTGCAAGACCGATAACCTTGTAGTGGTTGATGGTCGGGTCTTCCATTGTCGCCTTCAGTGAGTCAACCTCAACAGGCAGTTCGAGGTCTGCTGTAATGTCGATAGTAGCCTTGCTGAGGTCTGTGATTGCCTTAGCGTACAAAAGTGTCTTAGGGCCTACAAAGAGGTCCTTCAACTCTTCGATTTTCTTCATTGCCATAATTCAAAACTTTTTTAGTTAAACCTTAATTTTTGCGTTTATTTGGTTCTTAACGAGCCCTGTATTATCGTTACCGAAAAACCGTCGCCGTCGTCCGTTTGCAGAGTGACACGCGGCTTGGTTACGATGATGTTGTCTGTTGAGATTGGAAACTTTGTCATTACCGCACTGACCTTCTCGGATACCGCAGACACGTTCAACGTATTGGGGTTCCTGGCGGATGTCTTGTCACGGACATATATCTCTATCTGCGCGGTAGTCGTATAATCGTTGAAACTGCCGTCGTCGTTCATCTCATTGTTGTAGATGCTCGACGGGAAAGACACAACGATATAGCTGTCGGGCCTGTCGCAGACAGACTTCGGGCGGTTTCTTGGATAAACCTTGTCGCAAATGCCTTTTACGGCATTGCCAACATCGTAGTATAGTGTCTTTATGCTTATCATATA
>OGKL01000488.1_pt1 | contig 9216 bp, 6 predicted proteins | sample 1572471 | NCBI WGS metagenome assembly OGKL01 (sample SAMEA2582156, study PRJEB24529) | metagenome | biome: Human gut stool | place: China | collected 2011
AACATGGTTGGATATCACATTCCGTATGACCGGCGATTCTTGCAATCATCTGGGTGAAATCATACCAGGAGCAGACACCCTCGTTTGAGAAATGATATACTCCAACATATTCATCTTTGCCCTGGGCAGCCTTTACCTTATCCAATATGGTGATAATGGCATTAGCCAAATCAAGTGCGTATGTAGGTCCACCTCCTTCATCGCCTTAGCCAGATTCTCAGGAGCCTCCGCATTGAGCTTTTCTGCCAATGCTGCCAGTTTCTCATCAGTCTCGCAGGCATCCACATTGGTCCATGCTGCACAATTCACGATGGCTTTCACATCATTCTCCTTTAATGTTTGATGACCTTCATCCAATATCGAAAGCAGATACCTTCCAGACAAGCTACCTTCAAGCCCTGGCGTTTCTCCAAGACTTCGATAAAGGTAGATGCCTCAGAAAGGGAATCATGGGTATGCTTGGCTACTTCTACTACCATGTTAGGATAGAAGTATAAGCCTACCACAGCATAGTTGCTCTTTGGATGCTGAGGCTTCTCTTCAATGCTGAGGCAATTGCCTTGCTCATCAAACTCAGCCACACCATATCGCTCTGGGTCGCTTACTCGATAACCGAAGACTGTAGCTTTGTTATTCTGTCCAGCATCTACTACTGCCTGATGCAGCATCTGGTTCAATCCAGCACCATAGAAGATATTGTCCCCCAATACGAGGCAAGCAGAATCATTACCAATGAACTTCTCTCCAATAATGAAGGCTTGGGCAAAGCCATCTGGTGATGGCTGCTCAGCATACTCGAACTTGACACCGAACTGGCTGCCGTCACCGAGCAATCGTTTAAAACCAGGCAGATCGAATGGTGTTGAGATAATCAGAAACTTACGGATACCTGCCAACATCAAAACCGAGATAGGATAATAAATCATCGGTTTATCAAAGATAGGAATCAGCTACTTGCAGATACCCTTTGTGACAGGATACAGGAGTGTACCATTACCACCAGTTAATACTATTCCTTTCATATTTATTGATTATTATTTTAAACCCTGTCTGTCATTATCCTCAAACCAGTCAGCAAGAGCTTCCTCGAAACTCCACTTAAACTGATAACCGCAGTTCTTCAACTTCTCACCACTGATATTGGTCGAAATCTGGAGCTTCTTCACTCTCGCAGGACAGATACCCATTGGCGAACCAAGAAGCATGGCAGCTCTTGCCATAGGCATAATTACCCAGTTAGGAATATCAGGTACAAACTGAGTTAAACCTGTTACCTTCTTCATAGCCTCAACAATATGCTGGATGGTATAAGCAGGCTCGAAGCAACAGTTATACAACTCAACACCATGCTCATGATGTTCCAAGCGATACAGCATGAAACGAACCAACTCCTTTACATAAATGCAAGCCTTAATAGTATCCTTTCTGCCTGGGTAAGCAAACTTATGACCTCGGATAGCCCAATACAATCTAGTGAAATTACCATTCTCACCCTTTCCGAATACCACACCAGGACGAACAATAGTGAGCTGGCGATGAGCCGCATCGCCATTCTGCCACTTCTCATGAATCTTCTCAGCCACCAACTTAGAGATACCGTATGCAGTGTTAGGAGTAGGCAAAGTAGTCTCCTTCTTCAGCTCCTCGGCAGCTCCGTATGGTGCAATACTCGAAGTAAACACAATCTTCTTGATATTCCACTTCTCAGCAAAAGCCACCACATTCTCAGCACCACGGATATTCGTCTCGAAATACTCATGATCTTCATGTCCAGGAGTACGATGCACGGCAGCAAAGTTGAAGATGACATCATCCTCTGTAGGAGTAAACGGCAAGTTCTCGATAGGCTTGCGGATATCATACTCTACGAAAGTAGATGCCAGTTTCTGTCCCTCACGCAAAGCAGGCTTGTAATCCTTCACCACAGGGTTAGGAGTTCCAGGCTTAACGATGTCGAGGTTATATACCTGAGCGTTAGGATAACGCTCCTTAATCAAGTTTGTAAGATGGGTACCGATAAAGCCGGTACCGCCAGTGATAATATAATTCATTGTTATCTATTTATCGGTTATAAATTTCTGTATAAATGTCTTCTAGTGCCTTGATGCGATTGTTGATATAGAAACTAGACTCAAAGTAGGAACGGGAATTCTTCTCCATTTCCTTGCGCTTCTCATCATTCTCTATCAGCTCAATCATTTTTTCCACAAAGACATTTTCCTTCAATGGCAGGAGATATCCATTAAAGCCATCCTTCACACAGTCCTTGTTACCTAGCACTTCACTCGCCACAATCGCCTTTCCCAAAGACATAGCTTCTATCACAGAGATCGGAAGACCCTCATAGAGCGAAGTCATGAAGTAAAGCATACTTCCCTTCACATACTTCAAGGTTTCCTCATGGCTTAGCCAAGGCAAGAGATAGAAAGTATCATCCATATCATACTGATGAATGAGCTTCTTCATATCTTCCAACATTGGAGAATAGAAACCAACACCTAGTAGATAGAATTTTATATCAGGATGCTTAAGATGGATTCCATGAGCGACTTCTACCATGAATAAAGGATTCTTCTGATAAGAAGGACGTCCTATAGAAGTGATGTATCGCTCGCCTACTTTTGGAACAGGTAAATCAGAAGCCTCTATCTTGCCAGAAGAAATCTGCGGAAGACTATCCGGCACAGCATTATTCCATGCAAACGCCTTCTTCTCGTTGAAACCAACTACCTTGATACCCAATTCTCTTTCAGAGCCAGAACAAGCCAGAAGATAAGAGTTCAGCTTTGCTATCTTCTCTAACAAAAGAAATATCTGTTTCTTTTTGGCTGATTCTGCTGAAAGAAAAGAGAAGGCATGAGCCGTATAAACAACCTTTGTCCCTGTAAAGAAAGCAGCAAATCTTCCGATTACGCCACCCTTCGCACTATGACAATGCACCAAGTCTGGTTTTTCCTTCTTGATAATCTTGATAGCCTGCATCACCGCCTTCATATCCTTTACAGGATTCAAGGCACGATACATATCAATGCTATACGTCTTTACCTGCTTGCCATGTCGCATATAAGGCTTGCTGTTATCATCCGCACCATTAACGATGACGAACTCAAACTTATCACTAGCCAAAGCAACTGTATTGCGAACATAAGTATCTATGCCGCTTTTTAAATTTCCAATATGTAATATTTTCATAAAAATTATTCTGCTTTTGTTACGACATACATACCTGTTGGCAGTAATCCATCATAGATTTCAACCCACAATAAAGAATCAAATTTTCGAATACAAAACGGAGTCATTACATCATTGTCAGCCAAAAAAAGTCTATTATCCTTAAGGTAGAACTCATCATTGTCTGTAATTTTACCTTTATTGATTTTAATAGAGTATTCTGCAACATTTGAAGAATATTCTATTTTCACCTCATGTTTCTTAGGAAAATATGTTAGAGTATATTCTCCAACGGAAATAACCTGCTTATTTTCACTGAATTTTACATTAGCCGGATAAGAAGGACAATTATTTTTTGGTACATCTGTATGCTCCTGTTGCTGAACCTTTTTCAGACCATCTTGAACAGTAAAATCTAATTCCATTGCAACTTTAAACAACTTATTCCATTCTTCTTGGCTAACTTCTGCAACCTCAGGAATTTGTTCAGAACCAAAAGACAATTCCACTCTTTTTTCATGAGCTTCATCACTATGTTGAGAAGAATTAGTAACTATAGCCAGCTTTTCCTTACAAGCTATCCAACGTACATCAAACTCACGTCTTAACTTAGGACTATTCACCATTTCACGAATGGTACTATAGTACTTCAAAGCATCAACAATTTTAGTTCTATGCTCGATAATTTTACCCAGTTCTATAAAAACAAGCGGAGCCAATTGTTTTCTGTCAAATTGTTTGTATTCAGACAATGTCTCCTCGAGTTTCGCCTTTGAACTGCCAAACCACAAATCCAACTTTTTCTGAAAAGCTTTTGTTTTGAATTCTTGGATGGTTTTTATCGCTTTAATAAAAAACACTGTATCAGAATCAACAAAGTTTTCTACAGGAGCCTTCCAAGTACTAATGTCACCATAACGAATCATGAATAAAGCATCCAGAGACTGCAAATAAGGTAAAACCAAATGGCGTTTTTTGATTATCTCTTTAAATTCTGCATATTCATTGATACTGCCAATATGATTTACCATAAAAGGTAGCATTTTGTTAAACAATAAATCCGACGAATTCAAATCTTGTTTTAATGCCGAACAAAGAATAACAAGTTGATTTTCATTCAAATCATTTTTACCATAATTCTTCCAATTGGCAAGAAGCAAATTAACCCAATCAGGATTTCCCATTTTTGGTGCATATTCGATATTTTCTGGAAAAGAAGTAATATTATACTTAGCATTATAATATTCTTTTGGATAAGGAGGAGTAGACATCTCCCATAATTTAATGGCACTAGCCAATTCTTTATTATTAAATACAACAAGAGCCAGTGGTGATAAATCTACTCTGATATTGATCTTGCCAAGTTCTTCTTTCAAATTATTTATATTATCTAAATTCTTGCCTATAGTCAAACTATGTCCACAAGATATATGTTTGACTGCAACATTTACAATTTTTTGCCAAGAATTCAACAAGAAATTAGCTTTGTCCTTTGAAGAAAGACAATTTGCAAGTACCTCCATCAAATCGTCAACAGCCATTGCTTCCGCAGCTATCATACAAGTTTTTTGACGAATATCATTTACATGCCCGTTAAGTTTAATAATCTCTTTTACTATTTCATCAGTATTCTTGTTTTCAGCTAATTCTTCCCAGTAATTATCTAAAGCTTTATCAGCTAGTTTTGCTTTAACAAAGAAATCAGCAGCAGCTATTCGTTTACCTTCGAAAACAAGAGCCCATGCCATGCATTCCGCATATTTTTCCTTACTGTTTCTTTCTTTGTATCGACATGCTACCATGCGCATCATACTAGCATCGGAACGTAAGAGAGCATTATTCTTCATTTTATCAAGTTCTTCAAAGACATCACGAACTTTGAGTTGCGCAAAAGAAATTTCTTCAGCAGGATGAGCATTTATCCAACCTAGATTTCCATCATCTTCCCAAGCATTTTTCTTAGTGTCTAAACTTTCTATCATTTTGCTTTGCAAACTCATTATAGCTTTCCTATTAGCTGAAGTTGAATCATTGAAAGCAAAAGCCCAAAATGAATTCATGGTAAATTCATCCAATATGAATATACGAGAGGTGGCTCTAGTTACAGCAACATAAGCATTGCAAACCTGATATTTCAGTTCAATGTCCCCCTCAATATCTTCTTTAGGATTAGCAAACCATTCAAGTAATTCTTGCACTTTAAACTTGCTGTTATTACCTTCTGTATTAAAACCATAAATGATTACATTCGCATACTCACAACCTTTGGCCTGACTAGGTGAAAGTATTGTTAAGCCTTGTGGAATGCCATTTTCAAAATTAATTTTATCCTTTAATGGTGAGTTCTTGATAAAATCTTCTACAGATTCTCCTTCTGCTATTGGAATTATCATATTCACTAAATTGCCAGGAATTGCGTCCCAAATAGTATAATCATTAGGAGAAACACAATAGATAGACGGACCATCAATTGAAAAATGAGGAGTCTGTGGATAAGAAAACTCATTGAGACGAGACGCTCGCAATAGTTGGACACGATTAGCCAATCTTACGATTTGCGCTGTTGAACGGAAATTTTCATTAAACTCTATCGGTCTCGGCAATTTACTCTCATCTTTCTTATCACCCAATCCCGTCATCTCAAAAATGCTGTTGACAAAATAACTACGCAATGAGTCCCAACTAAATCCCGTAGGGTTTAATGTTTGGAATTCATCTCCAGCAAAGACAAACGGCAATTTCTTCACATCATCAACATTCTCTATTTTCCTATTAGAGAACAATGAGACTTTTAAGATAAAATCAATTTCTATTCTCGTGAAATCTTGGGCTTCATCACAATAGATTGCAGAAAACTGTTCCTTTGCATAACCTTTTTCCAGGCAATATTTAACTAAATCTTGGTCGTCCCAATATTTATCACTGGTTAAATCCTTATACCATTTGTCCCAAACAACATCATATACTTTCTTGAAAGTATCAATACTTACAGTTAAATAGTTCCTTCCCAATGCCTCATAGTCATCTGGAGTTAAGTAAGAATCATTATTCCAACCCTTTATATAAGTTCTAATGATATGCCAACAGATACTTGGTCCAAAGTTTTTAACGGCATCACGATCTTTCCCGAATCGTTCTGACCATTTTTCCTTAAAAACAGCAAAAGATATGTACTTTTCATCTGAGAACTTTGTTTCCAAGATTTCTTTATCATAATCTTGGATGCACTTTTTCAGTAAGTCTTTAAAGACATAGAACATATTTTTCAATGATGGTTGAATGTCTTTCTTATAACTTACCGAATGCTTCTTCATTATCTCCTTATATACATTATTCTTATCAAATAAAGTCTGAGACAATTTCTTTGCATCTTCAATTAAAGTCTTGCTGTATGAAAGATAAACCGGAGGAAGAAGTTGCGTACAATTAAATGCATCCTTGTTAAGCAGAAACCTCAATACAATCTCAGCAAACAGATACTGCAAGACTGTGGATTTTCCACTACCTGCTCGACCTGAGATAAACAAAGGATATTTAGGTTCACTATTAGAAACAACTGCAACTTGCTCTTCTGTAAGAACAAGATTACTCTTACTATCTTGTTCCATACGCCTCCACTCGTCATCATCAAGATACAAAAAACTTTGAGGATAACCTCTCATATAATTTTCAGGTTCTCCTCCTTTAAGAATCTTATCTATTCTTTCAGTTTCTGTTTTACGAGGTGCTGCAGCAAGAATCCAATTTGAGGATTTATGAAAAATTAGAAGGATGCGATCCTTAATATTTATCTTACCCCAACCATCGGCATCAAGTAAATGCTCATATAAATGAGATGAAATAGCTTGAGCTGCTTTTGAGAACTCATCGAAAGATTCATTTTCTTCAGTACCAATAATATCATCTATCCATTCTTTTGTTTCGTAAACAGCATCTTCGAAGAGATTACTGTTTATAGATAATGGTGAAGAAATAAATGAAACTTCATTATCAAAAAGAGGACTTTTCTCTTGATAATCAGTTTTAGATCTGTCCTCGATTATTTTATCATGGAATGAATTCAATTCGCTTTTTTCTTGCGGACTAAGCTCTTTCTTTGCTACATAAGTTGCTTCAGTACCCTGAGTTATTTGAGCAACGTAAACATCATGGCGCATAGCATCACGCAAAACATAAATGCATACACCATCCTTGTAAACCATCTTTTTCCAGATAAAAGTTGGTCTACTATGTTTCCCTGGGAACTTAGACATGATGAAATCATCTCGCAAAATAGAAGATTCACCATAGCCCATTTGTATATCCACATGCGACTTTTCGAATCTTTTCAACAAGTCACAGAAGTCCTTGGCAAACTTTTCCTTAACCCACCAACGACGTTTCTCTTCTGTTACATAATAAAAATATTCCATAACATATAGTTAAAATTTTTATTTTTGGCCTTATACTAAAGCTTTTTACTCTACTAGAACTTCACCATAAGACAACTCAACGATTTTTCGATTTTTCCTCAACATACTTATCCAATCAATAGATTACATACGTTATTTTGAACATTCCGCAATAAATTTTTGATATCAGCAATGTTTTTTTTCAACCCATTCCTAATTCCCCTACATCCATTTATTTTTACTTGTTTCAAAGACTCTTGATATTCTATTTGATATGTTACATATTCAATTTCTACATAGAATAAACTCTCTCTTTTCTTGGCAAGATAAAGAGGAGTAGCCAGTTCTACCAACTGCATATCAGTAAAACCATGAATCATAGCCTCATAAATTTTACCTAAAGATTTATCCGACATCAAAAAACGAAGACATACTAAAATTCTCACCCATGGAATATCTGTTTGAATGTTATATTCACCATGCAGCCAATTATCTCTGAATAACAAATTAATATCGATATCCAAAAACTCTTTACTACGTCTCACAGATAGTTGGTAAATCGCTAATGGAACAGATATTCTATCCTTAGCATCACTAGAAAGACTTTGGTCTAAACTTAAAACTTCTTCTGTTTTGCAGATATCAAAGATCTTTTGCCTGACTTGCCTATGCGCCTCTTCTTTTATAGAATACGAATAGGGCAAGGTATTCAGAAACTTATTCATATACCCCTCATAGTTTGCCTCTTTACCATAGAAATGGTGGAAGAGATGACGAGCTATCTTGTAATCCATTACAAGGATTATCTTATCAAAACCGAACTTGTTACCATTAGGAACCTCCGAATAATAGGGATTATCTACCTGAGAGGACAAGACATTCATGATGCGGAAGAGATGAGCTGGATCTATTCTGTCCAAATCTTCAATAATCAAAACAGACTTAGCCATCATCTGCTCTAAAGACTTCTGGATAAGGCAAGTAAAAGCATCACATTCGCTGATACTCCCCGACTTTCCATAAAACCCATTGAGGTAGTCATCTACTACATGAAGAACATCTTGACTTTTATATTTCTCATAAATGGTAGAAGCAAGATCTTTCAAAGCCTCATACCCATCTTTCAATCCTTCTATAGGAATGATTGAAGCAACAAAGTCGCCTAACTTTAATAAAGACTCTTTGTTGCATACCGCATCGAATATCTTATCATACCCCTCTTTAAAGTCATAGATACGATTATCCTTTATGAGTTGAAACAGAATATCACGCTTGATATACTCAATGACATCCCGATTCTCCTCAACCACGTAGTTTACTGGATGGAGAGTGATGAAATAATAATCATTATCCTTTTCATCATAGCTCTTCATGAACTCTTTCAGAAAGTAAGACTTACCATCTCCAAACCTAGCAGAGAAGATGATTCTACCCTCTTTTTCAAATACCTGCTTGAAGTCTTGAATGTTTTGAGAAATATCAATTGTATCCATAATGTCTTTATCTTTTCACTTCCCCCACTATCTTCTTCACCAGCATACGGAATTGCTTATAGATACCCAACTGTAACATTAAGATTCTAATATGCTTTTCTATCTTGGTTCTGAAAGTAACAGGAAAATATTTATCGAAACACTCCTTAGGCGAAAGCCTA
>OGKL01000491.1_pt1 | contig 9149 bp, 10 predicted proteins | sample 1572471 | NCBI WGS metagenome assembly OGKL01 (sample SAMEA2582156, study PRJEB24529) | metagenome | biome: Human gut stool | place: China | collected 2011
TTCCATAATCAGCACGCTGCTTGCCAAGCTGCTCTTCTTCAACAATACGTTTGCCAATTTCCCAGTTTGAGCGTATCAAGGCTTCGTTGATAGATTGATACGCCTTGCTTCTTGCCTTTGTGATGATGGTTCTGATATCATCTATGAAATGAGCATCAATATTAGCTATCTTGTCATTCATATTCCTGCATATTTTATACTTTTTCGTGCAAATTTAATAAAAATGTAGAAGATGGGCAAATTTTGATGGCAGAAAATCGCATAAATGGCAGCATTTTCTAGATTTATACGAAAAAGCCCCAACCTTATGCGGGACATAAGATTGGGAATGAAAGTATGAGAAGAGTATGGAGAATTATATGTGGAAATGAATGCTGGAAAGCCACTTCTTGACATCGAAACATGGACACTCTTTGTGGACACCGGGGAGATCTCTATGACCCAGGATCTCGGCTTCAGGATAGTCGGTACAGAGGCTCTTCAGAAGCTCTCTCATCGCAGCCTTCTGGGCTGGCGTGCGGGTGTCGGCAGGATGACGTACGGGAATATGTAATTACAGATGAAAAGAAAGTGTGAAATGAGGGTGGATAAATATGTTTTTGCAGAAAAAGTAATAGTTGAGCGTAAATAATAAGAGAAATATTTGGCAAATTGCTTTTTTAGTCGTACTTTTGTAGGCAAGTATCAATTAGAAATGACATATGAATATAACGTCGATAACTTTCAATAATTTCCGTTGCTTCGGAGAATATCACTTGCAGTTCAAACCAACTGTAAACTTACTGTTTGGTGTGAACGGTTGTGGTAAGACTTCTATCCTGCGTGGTCTAAAGATAGCAATGAGCTCATTTTTCTCAGGTTTTTCCGATAGTAACACTCGTTTTATTGGAATCTCTAATGATGATTTTATGAGCGAGGTGCATGATGGGGTAGAGTCTTTAGAACGACAAGTGATTATATCCTACGATTTTGCGGAGTTTCAAAATATGATTCTGAGTCGAACAGGCAAGAAAAACCGTACTGCAATTTCTGGCATCAAGCCTTTGCGTGATTATACTCATTCGTTATATCACGATCTTTCAACAGAAGATGATGGGAGTATAGCCCTACCACTTTTCGCTGCTTTCTCAACAGAAGACATTCACAGTAGCCGCAAGTTAGATCGTTCTATCTTCTGTAAATATTACCAGCCTCGTTCGTTCGGTTATTACGAATGTTTGCAGGGGGATGGATTCTTTGATTATTGGATGCATCGATTGCTCATCCTGCAAGAAGGACAGAAGTCGCTTAGCGAAATTGAAGTTGTGCAGTGCGCAATAGGAGAAGCTTTGGGGGATAGTGGTTGCAATATTATCAGAAATGTGTCTATACGTCCATTGCAGAAGACAGTCTATTTTCATTTTGTTGATGGTCGAGAGATTGACTCACGAAATTTGAGTGATGGTTACAAGAGGCTTGTGAATATTGTAACAGACTTGTCTGTACGTTGTTATATTCTGAATGGCAAGAAATACGGTATGGAGTGTTGTCATGAGACGCAGGGAGTTGTGCTGATAGACGAAGTGGATTTGCATCTGCATCCGGAATTACAGTCGATAGTTTTGCAATCCCTTCATCGAACTTTCCCTAAAATTCAGTTCATAGTTTCTTCTCATGCTCCAATGGTGTTGTCGAGTGTAGAGACTAATGATGATAATGAAGTGGTTCATCTGCAATATCAGAATGGTAATTATACTGCTGAGCCAATTGTGACTTATGGTATGGATGCCTCTACGATTCTAGAGACTTATATGGGCAAACGCTCCCGTGTGGCAGAGGTGGAAGAAAAATTGAAACATCTCTTTGCTTTAATTGATGAGGAGAAGTTTGCTGAGGCAAAGTCGGAATTGGGCTCAATGCGTGAAAAGTATTCTGACACAATTCCAGAGCTATCACGTGCCGAGTCAATGTTGTTATTTCTTGAAGATTAGAGGAATATGAATATAAGAAAATCAGCAGAACCCAAGGAGTGGACAAAATACAAGAATATTCCTGGGGTGCAGTTCAGCGGTATTCCTGCACTACAGGAATCTCTGTATCGTGAGCAGGGCTATTTATGTGCCTATTGTGAGCGTCGAATTCCTGTAAGGGATAAAATGTCCACCGAGGACCATCGTATAGAGCATTGGCATTGTCGTGATAAATATCCTGATGAAGTTTTCAGCTATGGAAATCTGCTGATGTGCTGTCCTGGCCAGATAGGGGGTGGAGAAAGTCATTGTGATGTAAGGAAAGGTAACGATGTTATCGAGTGGTCACCTCTCAAAAAGGAGTGTACTGATAGTATTAGATATAGCTCTGATGGCACAATTTTGTCAAGCAATGCAAGATGGGATAAGGAACTCAACGAAAATTTGAATTTAAATCATGTGATTTTGAAGTGTAATAGGGAGCAGACTCTACGAGGAGTTATTGAAGTAATAAACTCCAAAAGAGGAAAAGGTGTTTCGTGGACGCAGAAAGATGTTAAGAATCAACTAGAAAAGTGGTCTAATAAGCATGATGATGGTAATGGTCATGCTGTCTATTATCCTTTTCATGGCATTGTCGTTTGTTTTCTTAAGAAGAAATTGGCAACGCTGAGCAAAAAAGGAGTATAATGCGATCGGATGAAGGTCACGCAGATTTCACGGATTTCCACAGATTTTTTGACCTATGCGGTTGGGGGAATTTTGATTACACCGATGAAATGACCACCCATCCGATACCGAAAGGATAGGGGGGCTAGACTGGGCATTGCCTTGCTAAAGGCAGCCATTGGAGTTTTAAACCAAGTAATTATGTCCGTGATACTTCGAAAGCAAAAAAATAACTCCTGCGTATCTACACGAGTGAGCTACGACACACGTAGCCTTTCAATACGCCAAGAGTTATTTTTCTTCTGCAAAGATACAACAAAAAGATCTGTATGGTTGCTGATTGATGAAATAAAACATCGCCACACACTCAATGAGGTTGGCGATGTTGCAGAAAGTCGGTATGATTAGAAGATTGATAGGGGGCGAGGGGGAATCAGTCTGTAATGATTATTTCTTTATTATGATAAATTCCACCTTTTGAAGCCCCTTTTTATGGACGTTGGCAAGAATAAGCGCATATCTGACCTCCTCGCCGGAGTTCATGGAGCGGATACGTGTAAACTCGTCTTCAGGAACGACATTCTTGAACATCGGGCCGGATGACTCGTTACGCACCAGACGAATTTTGTCGGTAAAGGGTGAAATGACATACGAGTAAGTTGCTTGATAAGGCACACTATGGAATTTCACCCAGTTCGGGTCTTTATGATCAAGGATATTTACCAGCCATATACGCGCCTTATCGTAAGATGGTAGCGGCGAAACATTGTCATATTCAACTTTACCATTTATTTTACCTTCATCATCAACTACAATAGTGCTAGCTACGCCATACTTTTCGAAAGGACACAAGTCATAGTATTCTATGTCTGCTTCTGTTTTTATCTCTTTGTCAATCGGAATTTCAGGGTCTGCTACAAGCCTGTCTTGAAGAACACGGATAAGTTCATATCTGCGGTCGGAAGCATCCGCAGGTGGATTGGCGAGGATTGTGCGCTTTACCGAGAGATAATATTCGTGCCCGCGTTCATAGGTAAAGCCTTTTATCTGTTCAAATCCAAGGTCTTGCCATTCTTCGGAATCACCTTCCGTCTTGACGAGCAAGCACTCTATGGGGTTTTCCTTCATATCATCGCCCCACGCATACGTCACGCCTGTTTCTGCCGACACCAGCATCCTGATTTCTTTGACTGAATCTTTAGGCTCATCATCATCGCTACAAGCAGCCAGTCCTGCCATGGCGAGGAATGTCATGAGCAGCATTCTGAAAAAATTTATATTCATCATTCTTTTTAAATTTTAATTGTTCTCTACATAATAATAAACGCCGAAAATGCAAAAATATTGCATTGCAAACACATTTTTAATTCCGAGGACTCTGTATCTTAGACTGATACAACTTTTTTGATTATCCACTGCAAGATAATACAAATATTTATATGTTGCAAATATTCAACTTGATTTTGGGGTAAGTTTAATCAAGATTAACAAAAATCACTATTTATTAATGTTTTTTTATAATTTTTGAAGGGAACTCCACCTTCTTCCCAAGGCGGGCTTAGGTCGTCTGGCTTAAGAGAGGAATTTAAGTTTTTATTTGTTTACTTGGGTAGGAGGCTCTCATAGATTAAATCTGTGGGAATTATACGACAAAGCCCCAACCTTATGTGCGGGGACATAAGATTGGGGGAGGAAAGAGAGATGAGTATGGAGAATTATATGTGGAAATGAATGTTGGAAAGCCACTTCTTGACATCGAAACATGGACACTCCTTGTGGACACCGGGGAGATCTCTATGCCCCAGAATCTCGGCTTCAGGATAGTCGGTACAGAGACTCTTCAGAAGCTCTCTCATCGCTGCCTTCTGGGCTGGCGTGCGGGTGTCGGCAGGATGGGCTTCGGCATCCAGACCACCCTCGTAACAGATGCCGATGCTGTGGGCGTTGTAATGACGGGCATGTGCTCCAGGCTCCGACTCCGGACGGCACGGATAAATCACTCCGTCCTTCGTGATGTAATAGTGATAACCGATGTCACGGAAACCACGGGCTAAATGACACGCCTCCAATTCGCCTACCGTGAAGTCCTGGGTAACTCGGGTGGCACTGCAGTGGATGACGATTAAATTGATCTTTCTGTTCTTGATCATAGGCAATTCTTGTTAATGATTACTGAATACTGATTATAGAAAACTGATTACAGAATACTGATTACTGATGCGGGATTCATTACAATCCCTTGCAGCTCTGCACGCAGACGGCAGAAGCGATGGCGGTAAGTACTGTGATGATAAGATTGATGATCTTCTTGATGGTTTCTTTTCTCATGGTCTGATGATTTACTAAAAATTGATTTACTAAAAATTGATTTACTAAAACTTGACTTTACTAATACTTGATTTACTAAAACTTGATTCAACTAAAAAGTTCATAACCAGGGAGATATCCTAAGAAGGAAACCCTATAACCCAGGCACCCGTGCAGAGCTTGCTTTTGATGATTGTTGCAGATGATTCCTGCCTCTTGATGCTCTCGGAATGCCCCTGACGCCATACGGCTCCCTTCTTTCAGATTTTACGATTCTCGGCTAAAAATTTACGTTGTCGCCGCCTTCTTCTGTAGAACCGCTATCCGTGGTTCCGCCGCCACCCTGCTGGGTGTTATCGGTGCTGCCACCGCCACCTCCGGTAGTCTGGCTGCCACCACCTGATGGGTTGTCCTTGCCGGCATCATCCGAATTCCCCGGATTACCTGGATTCTCCGTTGCAGGAGCTGCCAGATTGATGAGCTTGATAGAGGTGTCAAGGTTCTCGGTCTTGAGCTCGCCAGTGGCTCTGGCTCTCAACTTCAGTCCCAAAATGTACTTCCCCACGTTGTAGTTCTCCTTGGTAGGTGCACCGCCTTTCACCTTCAGACCGAGGGAGAAAATGGCGATGTCGGCAAACTTCACATTCTTGCCCAAAAGAAGCAGCTCCTTGGTGCAGGCTGCTGCATCGGTCAGCATACCGAGGATGGCACCCTTGCTGTAAGGGGTGTTGTGGCTAGCCATGTGAGCGGCGAGCTCTTCGAGTCCGATAGTTTCATCGGATACTACTCGTGGAAACCATTTGCCGTAAGCTTCGGCAATCTTCTGGTTCGTGTTCTGGTATAAGACAATTCTGATCATAACGTTTAAATGGTTAAATTATTAAAGTTAATCGGCGCTGCGCATTGCCCGTGGTTCTTTCTGAATCACAATGCAAAGATACAACATTCAGAATCCGCCATTCACGGTTTCTCACGTTTACTCACGTTTTCTCACTGATTTTCACGTCTTTTTCTGAAGATAAGCCCGGAAGAATGATTTTCTTCCTATGGCTCGCCCAGATAGTCGAAGATGTGGGCTACCTGTATCGGACTGAATTCCTTCGACCATTTGGTGTAGCCGCTCTTCACCAGAGCATCGTGGAGAGGCTTGCAGCGGTTAATCCATCTTCTGAGATGGGCACTTGCCACTTCGGGTGTGGCATCAGGGAAATACTCAAGAGCTAACTCTTGCTTGGAATAACATTTCTGTTCCATATTGATTGAAATTTAAAAGTGACTTGTTTACGATGCCTAAGTGACTTACTTACGAGCCGTAAGTGACTTGCTTAGGATGCCTGAGTGACTTACTTAGGATGCTGGAGATTTTTTGCTCCGGTATGACACTTATGACACTTATGACAGGCTTTTCTTGAAATCTCTCTCACGTAGGCGGGCGGGAGGCTTTTCTGGAAAATTTTTCCTGCCTGCCCGCGTGAGGAAAGTTTTAGAAAACAAGTGTCATAAGTGTCATAGTGTCATAAACGGCATCAGAACGGAAGGTTGCTGCTGGCATCGATTCCCAGGGAAATCTGATAGTTCCTGATCTCTTCAGCCGTACGGATGATGGCGATGAAACCACGGCATCTTGTATTGCGAAACCTCTTGAAACCCAGGTCGCTGAATGCCTTGCCAATCTTCTGGCTGCTCAGCTTCTGAGTGATGTTGCAGCCGATGATCTGCATCGCCCGGGCTACGGACACAAACTCCCCTGTCTCTCCCTCCGAAGGCTTCCGGAAGTAGAGATCCACCAGTTCCTGTTCGAGGCGTGGCGTCTCGAATTTGCTGTTATGCCGGTTCTGCCGCTCTATCTCTTCATCCGTAAACCAGTAGCGGTAGCCGCTCTTGTAGAGGGCGTAAGCCTGGGCATAGATGCCGGGATGATTGAAGGGATGCTGGCGAGGGGAGACGATGCTCTCTACCTCGAAAGGCAGCCAGCGGCGGGTTCCCGTAGGATCGTTCAGAAACTCAGGATTGTTGCCCGTACCGCAGAAACTGTTGATGTGCTTGCGCTGCTCGGCATAGTGGGCATAGGCAGCTCGCTCGTTGATATACTGCATCGTCACCGCAGCCTTCAGCTGGTTCATCTCTGATGCCGACATCGTATCCAGCTCCTCGCAGCAGATGAGGGCGTACTGCGAGAGGGCGATGAGATCATCCTTCGTCATTCGCTTGGCATTGGTCTTCGTGTAGAAGTACTGCTTCAGCTCCGGCGGAAGGAGATGATTGAACCAGGTGGTCTTGTTGGCACCCTGTTTTCCGATATAGACCAGGATGACATTGTTGACCGCCTCTTCGTCCAGCCAACCGGCAATCATTGCCACGAGCCACTTTTTCAGGCATTCCTCGAAGCTCAGCACGGAGCTATCGGTATCCTTCACCTTCACGGTGGCAGCGAGTTCGGCGATGTAGTCCTTGTCGCCCTCCTTCCAGGGCGGGAGATGGGCGAAATAATCCTCGAAGGGATTGAATACGGGCGTATAATCGCTCTCGATGACATTGCGCATATCCAACTTATTTACCTTCACCGTGAGCGACATCTTGGTCCAGAGCGAGTTGACGTGTCGGTCGAGGAGTATCTGCCATTTTGGCGATTTGTCGGAAGCGGCGGAAGGTGATGCGCCTTCTGGGATTTCCAGGAACTCGTATCGCTGGGTGATGAGATTGTATCGGAGACGGATATGCCCATCGAGAAAAATTCTGATTTCCTCGACCGATGCGAAGCGGTTGTCACTGCCGCCATTTCCACCGCCTCCTCCACCACCTCCAGATGCCTTTCTGGAGGCTCCGGGGGTGTTGTCGTAGCAGGACTTAATGACCTGTTCCACGCCGTCGTATTCGGGAAATTTCTGGAGTGCCCATTCCAGAACGTTGGCATGGGCATAGCGCTTTCTGGCGAGCATATAGCCCACTCTCATCACATAGTTGTTGTGTTTGTTTGGCTGGTAAATAATCTTGTCGTTGTCTAGTTTCGGCTTGATGATTTGCTCGTAGTAGGTGTTGATGTGTTCCAGTTTCTTTTGTTTCTGATTCTTCTTAGTTGTCTCGGTATGGAATAGGGAGATTTCTTCGGCTGAGAAAGAGATAGCATCGGAATTGTAGTATGCATCGGGATCGTAGGCGAGTCCACTGAGTCGATTGACGTTCTTGCATTGAAAGTCAGCTTTTTTGCCAATGAGCTGCTGATAGTAGTCATTGCCCTTGGCGAAGGCGGCGGGGTAGTCATCTCCGAGATAGGGATAGATGACTCGGATACCGTTGCCGCTCATCGTGATGTAGCAGAGTAGGGTGTGCGGATCGGCGCAGAGCTTCTGCTTCAGGGCGTTGAGAGCCGTGATATCGGGAGGCACTTCGGTGAAGAGCTCATCGAAATCTACGAGAGATAGGTGGGTGAGTTCCCGGATGTTGTCCTGGCCCTTGCCTCCTTCGAGGTGGCAGGCTGGGGCAAAGAGGGGCGCATCTGCCTTAAAGGTTTTCTTGCCGGATTGGCGGTAGGACTGGGTGAGGAACTTGAGTTTCTCATCGGTTTTCATAAATGAAACCAGGCTTTCGAGGTCTCCCAGTATGGGAGTCTTGCTGGTCATGTTTGCGAATTGTGATACTAGTTGCTTCATTTTTATCATTTACTATTGTTGGTAAAGCGGATTGTTCCGTTTACATGATTGAGTGAAAGGAGTTGGGGATAGTCAGTATCTCGCTGGTTTCATATCGCAAAGTTACAAAAAAGGACTGAAAGGTCGATTCCCATAGTGGGAATCTTCAAGTATAGATTTTTAAAACATTAAATTAATTTAACAATGTACAAAAGTAAAATCGACATTGACATGCATTTATTTGGCAAAACATTGCGCCAGATCATGCATGACAATGAGATTAACTGCGCAGAGTTCGCAGCCAACATTCAGCTGGGTCCAAAGTACCTTACGGGAGTCAGAAAAGGTAAGGAAGTGTATAACCACGCTATTTACGTGAGAATCGTGGATGGCTTGAAAGGCTATTTTTCAGAAGATGTTTATCCGGATATTAGAGAGAAACTTATCCGTGCATCGTTTGGGGATGAGGTATAAAATAAAAGAACGCAAGCCCGCTAGGCGTTCCGCCGGATTTGAAATCCGGCGTCAAAAAATGTCCTTACCTATTTAGGCTCTGCGGATTTGCAATCCGCAGCAAAGGAGTATGCTTTTCCTT
>OGKL01000492.1_pt1 | contig 9148 bp, 7 predicted proteins | sample 1572471 | NCBI WGS metagenome assembly OGKL01 (sample SAMEA2582156, study PRJEB24529) | metagenome | biome: Human gut stool | place: China | collected 2011
GCACTTCCCAGGTGAGAATGTAGCTCAGGGTAAGGATGATACATTGTATGCTTTGGCAGATGGTATCGTTTACTTCCACAAGGGCCGCAAGGACAAGAGTACAGTTTCTGTTCTCTCTCCAGAGGTTTACGCTGAGAAGACTAAGAAAGCTGACGCTTAAATTTTAAAGTTTTAGAAAAAACTATTCCAAACAAACAACATAGAAGCCTGCTCATACCTAGAGCAGGCTTTCTTCGTTTAACCCCCATAAAAACCACGAAAAAACTTTAATTCTACCCTTCTCTGCAAAAAAGTTGGCATTTTTTTGCGCTATCACAAATATTTTTTGTAATTTTGCCTTCAAATAGGAAAATTAATATAAAAAAGAAATATTATGCTTACACTTAAACTCATCAGTGAAGAAACTGAACGTGTAGTTAAAGGTCTCGAAAAGAAGCATTTTCCAAATGCTCGTGAGGCAGTAGAGAAAGTTTTGGAGTACGACAAGATTCGTCGCGAAGCTCAGCAGAAGTTGGATAACAACAAGCAGCAGGCTAATCAGTTTGCCAAGCAGATTGGTGCCCTGATGAAGGAAGGCAAGAAAGAGGAAGCTGAGAGCGCTAAGGCTCAGGTAGCTATGCTCAAGGCTGATGCCAAGGCTCTGGAAGAGATCATGGAGAAGGCTCAGAACGATATGACCAACCAGTTGCTCGAAATCCCTAACATTCCTTGCGAGCAGGTTCCTGAAGGTAAGGATGCTGCAGACAATGTAGTTGTAAAGGAAGGCGGCGAAAAGCCTAACCTCGGCGCAGACGCTCTCTGCCACTGGGATCTCCTGAAGAAGTACAACCTCGTTGACTTCGACCTCGGTGTGAAGATCACAGGCGCTGGTTTCCCTGTATATATCGGCAAGATGGCTCGCTTCCAGCGTGCTCTTGAGGCATTCTTCCTCGACGAGGCTCGCAAGAGCGGATATCTGGAGATTCAGCCTCCATACGTAGTTAACGAGGATTCTGGTCGCGGCACAGGTCAGTTGCCAGACAAGGAGGGTCAGATGTATCACGCTAATCTCGACAACCTCTTCCTCATCCCTACAGCCGAGGTTCCTGTAACCAACATCTTCCGTGATGTTATCCTCGATGAGAAGGATCTCCCTATCAAGCGCTGCGCTTACTCTGCCTGCTTCCGTCGTGAGGCTGGTAGCTATGGCAAGGACGTTCGTGGCTTGAACCGTCTGCACCAGTTCGATAAGGTAGAGATTGTACGCATCGACAAGCCAGGTCACTCATACGAGAGCCTGAACGAGATGCTCGACCACGTAGAGGGTCTCTTGAAGAAGCTGGAGTTGCCATACCACATCCTCCGTCTCTGCGGTGGTGATATGAGCTTCACCTCTTCTATCTGCTACGACTTCGAGACATGGAGTGCAGCACAGGGCCGCTGGCTGGAGGTTTCATCAGTATCTAACTTCGAGAGCTACCAGGCTAACCGTCTCCACTGCCGCTACCGCCATGCAGAGGACAAGAAGATTGAGCTTTGCCACACCTTGAACGGTTCTGCTCTCGCCTTGCCACGTATCGTAGCAACCATCCTGGAGAACAACCAGACTCCAGAGGGTATCCGCGTACCTAAGGTATTGGTTCCTTACTGCGGATTCGAGATGCTCGATGACAAGAACTTCGATTAATTCGATTCATTCGATAAAACATCGATTCATTCGATAAAATTAAAATAAAACATATTGTACGAGGATAACTTCGGCTACCCAAAAGGCGGCCGCAGTTATCCTTTTGCATTTTATATACCATGAACAAACATCAAGACAACTAATTAAGAAATAGAATCACAGATAGTATTCAACATAAAAAGTTAATAGCCCATGAACAAGATTATCAAGAAAATACAATACTCTGAAAAGGTATTCCGTTTCGATGTGGAAGCTCCACTCATCGCCAAGAGCCGCAAGGCTGGCAACTTCGTCATCATCCGTGTAGATAACAACAGCGAGCGCATGCCGCTGACCATCGCCGATGCCGACATCGAGAAAGGCACCATCACGCTGGTTGTACAGAAGGTAGGACTCTCCTCTACCAAGCTCTGCGCCCTGAATGAGGGCGATGAGATTCACGACGTGGTGGGACCACTCGGAAACCCTACCCACATCGAAAACTTCGGTACCGTGATCTGTGCAGGTGGTGGCGTAGGTGTAGCTCCCATGCTCCCTATCATCAAGGCACTCAAGGCAGCAGGCAACCGTGTGCTCAGCGTGATTGCTGGTAGAAGCAAGGACCTCGTCATCATGGAAGACGAAGTGCGTGCATCCAGCGACGAACTCATCATCATGACCGACGATGGAAGCTACGGCGAGAAAGGCGTAGTAACCGTAGGTATCGAAAAGCTCATCAACCAGGAACATATAGATAAGGTGTTCGCCATCGGTCCTTCTATCATGATGAAGTTCTGCTGCCTCTTAACCCAGAAATATAATCTTTCTACTGATGTATCGCTCAATACCATCATGGTAGATGGTACCGGTATGTGCGGAGCCTGCCGTCTCACCATCGGCGGCAAGACCAAGTTTGTCTGCATCGATGGTCCGGAGTTTGATGGCGCCCAGGTAGATTGGGATGAGATGTTCAAGCGTATGGGCACTTTCAAGGATGTAGAGCGCGAGGAGATGGAGCACTTCGAGGAACATCTGGCTACAGTGAATGCAGGGAAGAAGAAGGAGACTACAGACATTACGATGGATGTGGAGCCTACCGATGCACCAATAGAAGAACTGACAGACCGTAACGCGGAGTGGCGCAAGGAGTTACGTGCATCGATGAAAGCAAAGGAGCGCACCGCTATCGAGCGCGTCAAGATGCCAGAACTGGACCCAGTTTATCGTGCAACTACCCGCACCGAGGAAGTAAACATCGGTTTGACCAAGGAGATGGCTTTGACAGAGGCAAAGCGCTGTCTCGACTGTCCGAAGCCTACCTGTATGGAGGGCTGCCCAGTGAGCATCAACATCCCATCCTTCATCAAGAACATCGAGCGTGGGCAGTTCCTTGCCGCAGCCAAGGTTCTGAAGAACACCTCTGCCCTCCCAGCCGTTTGCGGTAGAGTTTGTCCACAGGAGAAACAGTGCGAGAGCAAGTGCGTACATCTCAAGATGAACGAGCCAGCCGTAGCCATCGGCTACCTGGAGCGCTTCGCTGCCGACTACGAACGTCAGAGCGGCAATATCTCTGTACCTGAATGCGATGAGGCAAACGGCATCAAGGTGGCGGTAGTGGGTTCAGGTCCTTCTGGTTTGAGCTTTGCAGGCGATATGGCAAAGAAGGGATTCGACGTCACCGTGTTCGAGGCTCTGCACGAGATTGGCGGTGTATTGAAATATGGTATTCCAGAGTTCCGATTGCCAAATGCCATCGTGGATGTGGAGATAGAGAATCTCCAGAAGATGGGTGTGAAGTTCATTACCGACTGCATCGTGGGCAAGACTATCTCCGTGAAGGATTTGGAGCATCAGGGCTTCAAGGGATTCTTCGTTGGCTCGGGAGCAGGACTTCCTAACTTCATGAATATCCCTGGCGAGAACGCCTTGAACATCATGTCATCCAACGAGTATCTTACCCGTGTGAACCTGATGGATGCAGCCAACCCTCATACCGACACCCCTATCAACCTGGGTAAGAAGGTGGTTGTAGTAGGTGGTGGAAACACCGCGATGGACAGCTGCCGCACCGCTAAGCGTCTGGGAGCCGAGGTAACATTGGTTTATCGCCGTTCGGAGGCAGAGATGCCAGCCCGACTTGAGGAGGTGAAACATGCCAAGGAAGAAGGCATCAACTTCATGACCTTACATAATCCAAAAGAATATGAGGCGGATGAAAAGGGCGCAGTAAAGGCTGTAGTCTTGGATGTGATGCAGCTCGGAGAGCCAGATGCCAGCGGCCGTCGCCGTCCGGAAGCTACAGGCGAGACCATCACTTTGGAGTGCGACCAGGTAATCGTAGCTGTTGGCGTAAGCCCTAATCCTCTCGTTCCTCAGAGCATCGAGGGATTGGAACTTGGCAGAAAGAATACGATTGCCGTAAATGACCAGATGCAGAGTTCTATTGAGGAAATCTATGCTGGCGGCGACATCGTAAGAGGTGGCGCTACCGTAATCCTCGCTATGGGAGATGGTAGAAAGGCTGCGCTCAACATGAGTGAGAAGCTTTTGAAGAAATAGTATATTACATAAAAAACCGAAAAAAGGCAGGTTGCAAATTAACAATCTGCCTTTTTCGTTATTCATTACTCTCAAAAAAGATGAGAGAATTTATACTATATACTATAGATTGAATCTCAAACCGAACTGGAGATTGAAATTCAACTTTTTATCCTTGAAGGTATTTTCCACATGGCTTCCGTTATCGAAATAATATTTAGCACCCGGTTCGATATACAGACCCACCTTTGGCGTGATGTCATACTGCGCACCGAGCGAAGCCTTTCCAGAGAACTGCACCCTGTCTCGCTTGGCATTCTCTTTCTTTACTCCCTCTTCTTCGGTATCATTCTTCACATTGTAATCAGCCTCAGCACCAGCCATCACGTAAGCATGGAAGCCTCCACTCTGCCAGAATTCATAATTCAATCCCACCGGAATACCCACATAATGAAGCACCTGATGAACATTGTAGTTACTACTTGATGCATATGGATAAAAATCAGAAGAAGTGCGTGTATATACCAAGCCCGTGCTCAAAGACAGACGAGGTGCAATGCCAAAGGCTACCTGCAGACCAACAGATACTGGAGCATGATGCTTGGCATTCCCCTGTTGGCTTCTTTGAATCGCCTTATAGGATGCCAAGAGATATTCTTCTCCATATATGCCTCCAGCCGTTGGATCAGGGATTACTCCCGGCATCGGTTCTGCCATCGTTCCATAGCTAAAATCATTATAGCCTCCAGACGCGTCGGAATTCACACCGCCCAGACTTGGCGTCAGGTTTTCGGCATAGAGTTGCATCGACCAGCCAGAAACCTCCTCATTTTTTTCAAAATGATAAGACTGAGAAGCATACGCTGCCGCATGATGATCGGTAGAGCGGGTTAAGGCCTTATAATCGGAAGACTTATCGGTAGCCTTATCCTCAGATACTGGTTCTGCCGGCTCAGGGTTCTCGGCAAGCAAAGAGATTTCATTCTCAGATTCTTTCTCAAGAACATTACCCATCTTCTTTTGAGATGCAGCGGATTGCAAATCCGCTGAAACAACGAGGGATGGAGCGCTTTGGCTTGCAGCCACTGAGGATGCAGCGGATTGCAAATCCGCTGAAACAACGTGGGATGGAGAGCCTTGGCTTGCAGCCACTGAGGATGCAGCGGATTGCAAATCCGCAGAAACTGCAGGAGATGAAAGAGATGCCAATTGCAGATTACCCTTTTCTACATCCTCCTGGTGCAGATAAACATAGCTTCCACCTATTCCCAATAATGCCACAGCTGCTGCTGCCGCAGACCATCGCTTGAAATAGACTATCCTGGCATCCTTTTTAGCCTCTGAACTGTCGTGTAAAACCCTGGCATCCTTTTTAGCCTCTGAACCAACGTTTGAATCAGCAGATTCTGAGCTTTCAGAAGCTATCGTCTGTGGATTCGACGAAACAGATTCTATATGATTCTGAGCAAGCGATTGTTCAATGCCTGCCCACAAGTCGTGGCTGACAGACTCCTGATAGCCTGCCAACTGGTCTTGAAGTTTGCTTGTCCAATCTTGATTACTCATATTCTTTCTCGTTTATATTATTTAGATATTCATTTATTTTCTTTGCCAGAAACTTCTTGGCTCTCAGATATTGCGAGGCAGAGGTACTCTCCTTGATGCCCAGCAGATCAGCAATCTCCTTATGGCTTCTTTGCTCAAACACAAACATGTTCAGAACCAGTCGATAGCCCTCGGGCAATTCACCGATCATCTTCGTCAATACGGCAGGCGGCACCCGTTCTACCTCCGGTTCGTCGTCACTCACATCTTCCGGAACTTCATCCACGAAAGTGATGCGACTCTGCCTTCGGGTAAAGCTGATAGCCTCATTTGCCACAATCCGGAGAAACCACGCCTTCAGCGAACCTTCTCCCCTGTACTCGAAGTTGGCAATACCAGAGAAAAGTTTCACAAAACTATCCTGCACCACATCCTCCGCATCATCACGTAAAGGGACATACCTCAGCGCTACCGCCATGGCATATCCTACGTAGCGGTCGTAGAGCCGGTGCATCGCCGCCCGACTGCCGCCTTTGATGTCGTGCAAAAGTAGTTTTTCAGATTCCAATTTTCTCTATCTTTTATGTATTAAACGAATATCAACACAAAACCTTGCACCAAAAAACAAACTTTTTTTGATGCAAGGTTGTTTTTATACCGAGATAACCATTCCTTCATTGGTGAGATAGCTTTCCTCGAAAACCTCTTTGGCTTCTTTCAGTAGAACCGTCTCATCATTATATCTCGCACTATAATGTCCCAGGAGCAACTTGCCTACCCCGGCAGCCTTTGCCACCATCGCAGCCTGCTTCGCCGTACTATGGTTGTAGATCTTAGCCCGGTCTTCCTGTTCCGAAGTATAAGTACTTTCATGATAAAGCACCGTTACCCCCTTCACCTTCTCCCAGAGATTCGGAATATATCGGGTATCACTCATATAGGCATAACTGCGAGGCGGGTCGGCAGGTGTCACCAAACGGGCATTCGGAATCACCTCGCCACCTTCGTTGGTCCAGTCAGCCCCATTCTTGATGTTGTTGATCTGACTGATTGGGATGCCGTAGTAATCTATCATATCCCTCTTGATATGAGGCAGCGTAGGTTTCTCTCTGAAGATATAGCCGCAGCATGGCAGACGATGCTTCAGAGGCACCGTCTCCACCGAAAGAGAATGATCTTCGTAGATAATCTGCTGCTTCTCCGTATCCACCGGAATCATCTCCATCTCATACTCCATCGTCTGCATAAAGAAGTCAACCTGTTGTTTAAACAGAGGAGCATAATCCTTTGGAGCATAGACTCTTAACTTAGATGTACGTCCGAGCATTCCGAGCGTAGAAAGCAAGCCCATCAAGCCGAAGCAATGATCACCATGCATGTGGGTGATGAAGATGGCATTGAGCTTGGAGAAATGGATATGGGAACGACGGAACTGCATCTGTGCGCCCTCGCCACAATCTATCATATAGCACTTTCCCCGCATCTCTATGAGCTGCGAGGAAGCATTGTGTTTCAGGGTTGGCAGCGCACTGCCACACCCCAGTATATGTATCTTAAATGGTTCCAACTTTATCTAAAATTTAGAATGACAATTTACTCCTGGCGCTTGAAGACATAGATGCCCTGGGTATTCTCCAGCATCAAGCTGTCAGAGCCCAGTTTGTCGATGGCAAAGGTATCCTTGTTGAGCAGGAGTTTTCCGTTCAGGATTTTCCATGAAGTCCACGGATTGGTCTCAGCCTTCACATTGTTTTTTACCTCTCCGCCTTCCAGCAAATCGAAGTTCTTGTCGAGTGAAGTCCATTTGCCCAAGAGTGAAGTAAGATTGATGATTTTCTGTGCCATCATCTCTCCATCCTGAGCCTTGTAACCGATAAGAGCGATGCGGTCGCCTGCCAGCAAACCACCCAGCACGATGTCTGGCTGCTCATCATCGATGAAGACAGAGAGCGTATCTCCCTCATCAGAAATCAGCTCCAGATTGTGCATGGATGTTCCCTCACCACATACACCGTAGATGGTTGAATCATCGGCAACTTCCTCCAGATCGAGGGAATCTGTAGGAGTGATTACCTGTGCGGTTTTCTTATCCTTGCAGCTATTGGCAGCAAAGAGTACCACCAAAGCCATCATCATATAAACTAATCTTTTCATAATCCTTATAGTTTTTTGTTGTTATAAAAACGTCCTATTTATCTTGTTTATCATGAAGCTCCTCCTATTGAAGCTTACGATTCTTTCTGAAGTCTTTCCTGTTTCTTGGCTTCATCCCACAGTTTATCCATCTCTTCCAAACTCATGTCTTTCAGATTCTTACCCTGCTTGAGCGAATGATCTTCTACATAGTTGAAACGGCGGATAAACTTCTGGTTTGTCTTCTCCAGCGCATTGTCCGGATTGAGCTTGTAGAGACGGGCTGCATTGATCACGGAGAAGAGAAAATCGCCGAGTTCCTGGGTAGAGTTTTCCTTGTCGTCCTTGGCAAGTTCTGCCTTGAGTTCTTCCAGTTCTTCGTGTACCTTATCCCATACATCCTCCTTCTCCTTCCAGTCGAAGCCCACGTTTCGTGCCTTGTCCTGAATGCGATAGGCCTTGATAAGGGATGGCAGGGAATTAGGCACACCGCTCAGAACGCGCTCGTTGCCATCTTTCTCCTGCTGCTTGATCTGCTCCCAGGTTTTCTCTACCGAAGCAGCATTCTTGGGTTTGCTGGCACCAAGAGCCAGGGTTTCTTCCGAATTGGCAGCTTCTGCCTTCCCGGTTTCTGCTTTTTCAGACTCCTTATATACCACCTGTCCCGCATCATTGATATACATATCAGGATTCGCCACAGTCCAGTTGCCCTCTTCCTTCCAGTTGATGAAAGGATGGCGGAACATCAGTTTGTCAGCTTCCTGATTGCAGACATCGCAGATATCGAACTCGCCGTCTTCTCTGCCGATGATGCTATAGAACATCACGTGCTCCAACACATCGCCCAACTCCTTCTTGATATCCTTGTAATCGCGCTTCATCAAGGCATCACAAAGTTCGAAAGTCTCCTCGATGGTATTCGGACGAAGACTCTCGAATGTCTGTTTCTTATCCCATGGACACTGCAGGCGCAAACGATCCTGTACATCCAGCAAGCGGCTGAACGCCACTAACTTTTCTTCTTTCGTATGCATTGTTTAAATTCCTTTATAAATTTCTCTTCCACTTCTCTCCCGCTTTCGTATTAAGAAAGATGGCGAAAGAAAGAGCCAACACAAATATAAAAACATTAAAGAACAAATATACTTCCATAATCTTTAAAGATTCTTCTTCCACTTCTTCCCCGCTTTCGTATTAAGGAAAATGGCGAAAGAAACAGCAGCCACACACACCATTACATTGAAGAGAAACCAAGCTCCCATAATATCCCAATTCATATTCTTACTC
>OGKL01000499.1_pt1 | contig 9082 bp, 7 predicted proteins | sample 1572471 | NCBI WGS metagenome assembly OGKL01 (sample SAMEA2582156, study PRJEB24529) | metagenome | biome: Human gut stool | place: China | collected 2011
TTTACGTTGTTCCTACTCTTTCCTTGCCTTTTTCAGTCTTTTCAGCCTTTTTGTTGCCCGGAAAGACGGACGGAAGGGCGGCGAGGGTGAAAAAAGAGGATGGAAAAATGCGCATCAGAAAAAAATCTTTGCCAAGGTGCCGGTATAGTGGCAGGAAAAACCGGCGAATCGGGCGACATTTGCGGCAGAAACCTAAAAAAGAGTACGACAATGGAAATAATGACCATCGAGAGCAACGCCTACCGCCTGCTCGTGGAGAAGATCGAGAAGATAACCGCCTACGTGGAGGAATCCCGGAACCGGGAGGAAACGGAGCGCAAACGGAAAGAAGAAGCGGAAAGCCCTGCTGCCAAGGGACGGAAAGCCGACCCGAAGTGGATGACGCACAAGGAGGTGTGCGAGATGCTGGACATCAGCCACCGCACCCTACAACGCTACCGGCAGAAGCATATCATTCCCTATTCCATGATCGGGCGGCAGATACGCTATCCCTGGCAGGCGGTCGAGAGCCTGCGTGAGCGGTGGATGGTGGAGACGCCCGCCGCCAAGATCGACCGGATGATAGCGGAACATCCCCTGCATAACCGAAAAAACGGAAGCTATGGTAAGAAAGGAAGAAGTGCTGGCAAGAACCAGTAACGGGCTGGACGTGTTCCGCCACTACCTGCCCGTGAAGTGGCGGGTGGGCAGGAACTTCCTGAACCCGCTGTACGCCGACAGCAAGGCTTCGTGCAACGTGTATTACGACCGCCGGAGCGGTACGTACCGGATGAAGGACTTCGGCAACGGGGACTATTCGGGCGACTGCTTCTTCCTCGTGGCGAAGCTGAAAGGGCTGGACTGCCGGAACGCCGCCGACTTCGTGGAGGTGCTGCACACCATCGACCGGGAGCTGTGCCTCGGACTGGACGGGGACATCCCGACCGACGGGACGGTAGGAACCGGGGGCTGCCGGAGATTGCGGCCCGTAACGGGCGCAAGCGGTGAAGGAGTATCCGTCAGGGCAAGCGGGAGCGGCACGGAAAAGCCGGACGGGTACACGGAAGAGGCGGCTGCGCCCTTTGACCGTCCCGAACCGAAGCCCTACCGGGCGGCGGAGAAGCCCTTCACCGAGGGGGAGCTTGCCTACTGGGGCGCATCGGGCATCACCGTGGAGGTGCTGCGCCGCTACGGGACGGTATCGCTCGCCGAGTACCGGGGCGAGACGAGGGAGGGCAAGGCGTTCGGCTTCAGTTCCACCCCGGCGGAACCGATGTTCGGCTACAAGGGGAAATGGGGCGTGAAGGTCTATCGCCCGATGTCGGAGGTGCGCTTCGTCTATGGCGGGCACACGGGCGACAACTACTGCTTCGGGCTGGAGCAACTGCCCTCGAAGGGTGACCTGCTCTTCCTCACGGGCGGCGAGAAGGACGTGCTGACGCTGGCGGCGCACGGCTTCCACGCCATCTGCTTCAACTCGGAGACCTCGGTCATCCCGGCGAAGACCGTGCGCAAGCTGGTCTATCGCTTCAAGCACATCGTGCTGCTGTACGACACGGACAAGACGGGGCTGGAATGCTCGGAGAAGCACCGTGCGCAACTGGCGGAGTACGGGGTGAAACGGCTGGTGCTGCCGCTGCCGGGGACGAAGGCGGAGAAGGACGTGACGGACTACTTCAAAGCCGGGCACACGAGGGAGGAGCTGATGGGGCTGTTCCTGAAACTGCTCGACACGCTGTACGGGGACACGCTGGCGATGCTGAAATCGTGCGAGATCGACTATGACCACCCGCCCGAACAGGCGGTCGCCATCGTTACCGCCGGGGACGTGCCGTTAGGCTCGGAAGAGAACATCCTCTGCATCACGGGCGGTGAAGGGACGGGCAAGAGCAACTACACCGCCGCACTGGTCGCCGGGGCGATCATGGAACGGGAGACGGACGCCGATCTCTTGGGGGTGCGGGTGGAACCGAACCGCAAGGGGCGTGCGGTACTGCTGTACGACACGGAACAGAGCGAGCAACAGCTCCACAAGAACACGGGGCGGCTGCTGCGCCGTGCCGGGCGTGAGCGGATGCCGGAGTACCTGCACGTGTACTGCCTGACGGGGATGTCGAGAAGCGAGCGGCTGACCGCCATCGTGCAGAGCATGGACCGGTACCACTACCTGCACGGGGGCATCCATCTGGTCGTCATCGACGGGGTGGCGGACCTGATCCGCTGCGCCAACGACGAGGCGGAGAGCGTGGCGCTGATTGACGAGATCTACCGGCTGGCGGGAATCTACCGCACGTGCATCGCCGCCGTGGTGCATTTCGTGCCGAACGGACTGAAACTGCGGGGACACCTCGGCAGCGAGCTGCAACGCAAGTCCGCCGCCATCCTCTCCATCGAGAAGGACGAAAACCCGGAGGTGTCGGTGGTGAAGGCGTTGAAGGTCAGGGACGGCAGCCCGCTGGATATTCCGCTGATGCAGTTCAGATGGGACAAGCAAGCCGGGATGCCCGTCTATGTGGGCGAGAAGCCGAGGGCGGAGAAAGAGAAGCGCAAGGAGAAGGAGCTGGCGGAGATGGCACGGGAGGCGTTCGCCCGGCAGGAGAAGTACGGCTACATCGAACTGTGCGAGCTGATACAGGAGATGCTGGAAGTGAAGGAACGGACGGCGAAAGGCTACATCCGCTATATGCGGGAAAAGGAAATCATCGAAAAGGAGGGCGACTGCTATGTACACGGACAGGGAAGAGTTTGAGGGCTGGATGGAGCGCATCATGGAACGCTTCGACCGGACGGAGAAATTGCTGGAAAGGGTGCTGAAGAAGAACAACACGCTCGACGGCGAGGAGGTGCTGGACAACCAAGACCTGTGCCTGCTGCTGAAGGTGGGCATCCGCACGCTGCAACGCTACCGTGCCATCGGGGTGCTGCCGTACTTCACCATCAGCGGCAAGGTGTTCTACCGCACGAAGGACGTGCACGAGTTCATCCGCACCCGTTTCGCCGACGTGGAGGAACGGGCTGCGAAACGCAAGGAGAAGGAAGCCCGGAAAGAGGAAAGGCGCAGGAAAAGGGGGCTGTTCCCGTGAGAATGACATTTTTCTGACGGTGCTTTTAGTGGATGAAGCCCTGCCGGATCGTGAGATTAGGCGGGGCTATTGTTTTGTTATTCGGGAAGTTTCGCTATCTTTGCCATACAAAGACAGAAGGCGGTGCTCTCGGGCACGGTCTCTGTCGTGACATAGAAGATTCATACCCGGCTTGGAAACAGACGGGGATTGATATACATATTGTACGTTCGCTGAACGTCTCGGTACGAAAACTGGCACTTTTCAAAAGAAACGGGATGGATAGCGCAATGTTCATGCTGTATGCTTATACGGCGTGAGCTTGCCTGTTTCGTTTCTTAGGTATGCCAGTACCTCGTACCGGAATAGTGTGAGTTCACGCTGTTCTTTTGGGTGCGAGGCGGACATAATCCTTAAAAACACATTGATATGAAACAGATTACCTTGCACGTGTACCAATCCATTGACGGTTGTCCGGTCAGTTCGGACAAGTATTTCGATGCGGCGGTGGACGCCTCCGGCTTCGTGCTGATCGACGAGGAAACCTACCTGCGCATTTACCTGAACCATCTGGGCTGGCCGCTCACGGCAAAAGAGACTTTGGTCGTGACGGACGGCTGTATTGACCTGACGGAGAAGGAACGGGTGCGGTTTGTTACAGGGGATGCGGCAGCGGAACTGCGGGGAATAAAAGCGGACGGCGAAGGGACGGTAACGGCTTACGGAGCGGAAACCGGGGCTTTGCTCTTGGATAACGGGCTGGCGGACGAAATCGTGGTGATAACCGTGCCGGTGCTGGTCGGCGGCGGCGAGAAGGCACTGGAGTGCGGGCTGAATGATGGCAGGACGTGGGTCGTGCGGTCGAGCAAGGTATTGGAGGACGGGAAAATCCGGACGGTGTACGGAAGGGTATGCCCATGAAATGCAAAAAGCCACTGAAAAGTGGCTTGGGTCATTCAGGAAAGGATGACGGGTTATAAAAAACGACCCGCCGATTTGAGCATTATTCACTGTTGTTCAACAACTCGTGTCAAGAGGCTTGGCAGGTTCTATTGGTGCAAAGATAACGGAAATATCCTGAATGGCAAAGGAATATTGAAATCAGGAAACAATGTTGCCTATTTCCAAATATCCTCGCTTTCCCAACCGGACGGAAAGCCCATCGCTGCCGTATCTATATTAGGATAGGCAGCCAACAGGGTTTTCAGTTTGTCCTTGAAATTGTTATTAGGCGATACGGTATAAAGGAAATAACGTATCATGCAGATACGGTAATACATCCTGCGCTTGTCTGTCCGGGAAGAGTCAATCCAACCGAATTTCATGTGCTTGGGTTCTGTCGGGCTGATGGGTAATTCACGGTTCCACATCCGGGCATGGTGACAGCATAAATTCCGCAATCCACCCAGCACGATAAGCCATGACACAAAGGCAGGAGCCTGCAAACCAAAATGCTGGGCTATTTTCTTTTTTAGCCCATTATCTTTCAGGTTCATATAAATATGAGCCAAGCTGCCGAAAGGAATGATTTCAGCGATCATCCATGCGGGCGGGTAAGCCTCCAGATACGTTTCGTTGAAATGAGTGATAAAATCTTCTTTGGAGTTTTGTATCTCTTTGTCGATTACGGCTAAAGTCGCTTGGTATTTATCTTCATTGCTGAAAAAAGACTTGTCAGTCAGCCAAAACAGATTGCCGAAATTCAAACTGGCATAATTTGTGATACAACTGCGAATAGCCACTTCTATCTTCTCTATCTCGTTAAACAACAGCAACCTTAATTTGCGGTCGAAACGATACATATCCATTACTTTTTTAAAAGTTGCATCCGGTTTGTAACGGTGTTGTTCTTTGGGAAATTCCAATAAAGGATAAAAATAAGCACTTAAACGAAAGTAACCGATATTGGTCAGGTAACTGACGGCTTTCGGTTCATCCGAGATAGATAATCCTCTGTCCTTTAGTAGGGTTATATGCTGTTGGGGAGTAAAGCAGGTTTTGCTAAAATGTACTTTCATAAGGTATATAAAAAAAAACGACCCGCCGATTTGAGCATTGTTAAGAGGCTTGGCAGGTTCTACTGGTTGCAAATATAGAACTTATCTCTTAAACTACAAAATATATCCGGAAATAATTTTGTGATAAGTGCGACATTGCCGCACTTATTTACCTGTATTGCCGGGATTACGGGTACAAGACCTTGAAATCCCGTGAGCTGCCGTCGTCTGTCAAGCCGTCCTGCCGGAGCCGCCGGAGGGTCTCGGCTGCCGATCCGCTGCCGAAGTTGCGGACACAGTACAGGCGGGAGAAGCGGAAGCGGCGGAGGTGGACGAGCAGGTGCTCCACGGTGAAGACGCCCAGCTCCCGGCACGCCCGGACGATGCGCTGCGACAAGCCGAAGGTGTCGAGCGGGGTGTCGAGCAGGCGGCGGAGCCTGCCCGGTCTGCCGGGCTTGCCCCGCTGTTGCGCCACGTCCTCGTAGATGGTGGCGACCCGGTTGCGGCTGAACAGGGCGGCAAGGGATGCGCCGTCGATCATCAGGATGCCGTCGAAACGGGCGTAGGCGATGTGGTTGCCGTTCATCCAGAGGGTGATGCGCAGCTCGTCCGTGCCGCAGAGCCGGGCGGCTTCCGCCACGGTGATCCAACCGATGCCGTTCATCGCCTGCGCTCCTTTCCTTTGGGCTTGTCCGTGCGGGGCGGGAACCCGTACACGGTGCGGAAGTCCTTGTCGAAGGTGAGGTACGCATCGAAGGGCTTGCCTTCCCTGCTCCTGAATCCTTTGATCAGGGCAGTCCTGCCCTTGGTCACGAGGTCGGCAATCTGGCTGTCGGTGAGCTGCTTCTCCCCCTTGCCACGGAAGACGGTCAGGGGGCAATCGACGTTGCTGCACTTGGCGACCTTCGGGTAAAGGAGGATGCGACCGGAACGGCACTTGGGACACGGGATATGTCCGCCGTCCGCCACCGATACCTGCACTTGCAGGAGTTCTTCGGTAATCTGGGCGGCATAGACCTCGATGCCCTTGCGGAAGGTGTCGGGATTCATCTCCCCGCTCTCGATCTTGGCGAGGGCGGTCTCCCACTGCCCGGTCATCTCGACATCGGCGATGCGCTTGTCCTTCACTATCTGGTACACGGCAAGCCCCTTGTCGGTCGGCACGAGGCTCTTCTTCTCCCGGCGCACGTAGTCACGGGCAAAGAGGGTCTCGATGATGGAGGCACGGGTGGCGGGCGTGCCGATACCGTTCCCTTTCAGGCTGTCCCGTAGCTCGTCGTCCCGCAACTCCCTGCCGCAATGCTCCATCGCCGAAAGGAGGCTGCTCTCGGTGTGCAGGGGACGGGGCTTGGTCTGTCTCTCCACGCACTCCGCCGATTGCAGGAGGAAAGCCTCGCCGGGCTGCAAGGGCGGCAAAGCGGCTGTTCCCTCGTCGTCCTCGTCCCGCTCGTTCCGCACGGCACGCCATCCGGCGGACCTGACGACCGTCCCCTTGGCGGTGAACACGCTGTTCCCCGCCGTGAAAGAGACGGTGGTAACGTCCTTGAGGCAACGGGCGGAGAAGGCTTCGAGCAGGCGGGCGGCTACCATGTCGTACACCGTGCGCTCGTCGGCGGACAGCTCGCCGGGCAGACACTCGGTGATGATGAGCGCATGGTGGTCGGTAACTTTCCCCGCATCCACGCTGCGGCGGTTGAGCGAAGCCCCTTTCAGGGCGGCGGCATGGGCGGCGAAAGCCGGGTACCGCTCCAGCAGGGCGATGCGGTCGGATATCTCGTCGAACACATCGTCCGAGAGGTAGCGGGAGCCGGTACGGGGATAGCTCAACACCTTCTTCTCGTAAAGCGACTGGGCGACGGAGAGGGTCTTGTCCGCCGAGAAGCCGTACCTGCCGTTCGCCTCTTTCTGCAAGGCGGTCAGGTCGTAGAGCAAGGGAGGTTCTTGGCTCACCTCTCTGCGCTGCACGTCGGCAACCTCCACCGTCCCCGTTGCGGTTACAGCGGCGAGGGCGGCGTTTGCCGCCGGAAGGGTTTCGTAACGCAATTCAGAGATGGCGGCGAAGGGCGTGCCGTCCTTTTCCGCCGTAACCTTCAGCCGGAAATAGGTCTGCGGGGTGAAATCCCTGTTCTCCAGATAACGGGAGCAAATCATCATCAAGGTGGGCGTCTGTACCCGTCCAAGGGAGTAGATGCCCTGCCCGGCGGCGATGCTGAGAGCTTGGGTGGCGTTCAGCCCTATCTCCCAGTCGGCGATGGCACGGGCTTCGGCGGCACGGTAGAGGTTGTCGTAGTCGCTGCCGGGCTTGAGGTTATCCAGCCCCTCCCGGATGGCACGGTCGGTCAGCGAGGAGATCCAGAGGCGCAGGCAGGGCTTGCGGCAGCCAAGGTAATTGTAGATGTACCGATGAATGGCTTCGCCCTCACGCCCGGCATCGGTCGCCACGACGATACGGTCGGAACGGTCGAAAACCTCCTTGATGACCTTCAACTGTTTGAGCACGCCGGGATCGGGCTTATACTCCTTGCCCTCCCGTATCTGGCGGGGGATGTACTTGAACTCCTGCGGCAGAATGGGCAGGTTCTCACGCCGGAAGCCCGTGTAGCCGTATGCTTCGGGCATGGCGAGCTGGACGAGATGGCCGAACGCCCAGGTAACGAGGTAGCCGTTACCTGAGAGGTAGCCATCGTGCCGCTCCCGGACATTCAACACATTTGCTATATCCTTCGCTACGGAAGGCTTTTCAGCGATGACTGCTGTAATCATATTTCTTTAAAATTTAACGGTTTGACAAAAGTTATCCCGCCGCTCGGACGGGATAACCGGGTAATTCATTTACAGAATGGCGGGGGAAATCATCGACGGACACCCCGGCTGCGCTTGGGCTTGTCGGGCTGTTCCTGCTTCTGTGCCTGTTTCCGGTCCTCTTTCTGCTCCTGCCTGCGCTCCTGCTGCTGTTTCTGCTCCCCGGTGGGTCGCTGCTGTGCGGATTGCAGGGCTTCTTTCAGGTTGCGGGTCGCCTCGACGGTCTTGCCCTCGGAATTGACCGCCACCTGCACCTCGTTCTCCACGGCGGGCTTGACACGCCCCTCTTCGAGCGCCGCCTTGTAGTCCTTGGGGAACATGAAGGCGGGCTTCTCGCCGGGCTTCCATGTGATGTAACCTTGGTAGGCTTTTCCTTTCTTGTCCACCAGACCGGAGACCTTGACCGTTCCCCCGGCTTCGAGTTCGAGGCGGGACTTCTCGGTAAGCTCCTGCTTGCGGAAGGTCTTCGGCACCTCCTGATTGGCGGTCTGTTTCAGGTTCGCCTTGTACGCATCCATCGCCAGCCTGCCCCGGTCGCCGAAGAGAAATTCGAGTTGCATCTTGGCTGCGCTGAATTGCACGGGAGCCGGATAGATCTTGGGCTGCTCCCCCTCCTTGGCTCTGGAAAGGAACTGGCAGACCACCGCCTCGCCCTGTTTGAGCCGGGCTATCTCGTCCGGGGTGAAGGTATGCCCGTTCTTCTCCGCCGGGATATTGACCTTGGAGAGCGGGAAGGCGACCAGCTCGTTGGTCTTGAGGTTGCGGCTGACAAGGGCTTCGACCTGTTCGCCCGCCCGGTTGGTGACGGTCGCCGGATGTCCCATGTTGCCCGTCTGCCGGAGCACCTGCTTGTCGGAGTCGGTGATGTCGTAGCCGAAGAACTGCTTCTGCATCTTCTCCGGGTCGAGGATGCCGTGGCTGCACACGGTCAGCCTGCCGTCCGTGCCGGGCTTGAGCGAGAGCTGGCTGTCGTTGCTGTGCGAGATGCCGTCGAAGTGGAAATGCACCCGGACGGTCTTGTCGGTCTGGAAGCCCCGTAGCATCTGGTCGAGCATCCCGTTGCCCTCGATCTGCTCCCGCTGCACGCCGAGTGCGGCGAGGCTGTTCCAGTCGATGTCCTCCGGGCGGTACTTGTACTGCGGGTTCTGTTCGGTCTGCCCGGCGGACTGCTGCGGCGCACCCTCCGGCTGTTGCTGCTGCCCGGCTTGGGTCTGCTGCTGCGCCTGCACGGGCGGCTGCACC
>OGKL01000519.1_pt1 | contig 8853 bp, 8 predicted proteins | sample 1572471 | NCBI WGS metagenome assembly OGKL01 (sample SAMEA2582156, study PRJEB24529) | metagenome | biome: Human gut stool | place: China | collected 2011
TGCATAGAGTAAGAAGATTAATCCCATAACCATGATCGTATGGAATACGGTCCCCATAAAAGCAGAAACAATAATACGTGGACCTTGCGGTGCTTTCCACAATAATAGATATACCAAATATGCTAATACTGGGAAAAGTATACGCGGTAATACGGAAATAATTGGATTAATAAATAGTGGGGATAAAATATTAGGAGCTGTAATATTTTGCCACAAACTATAGCAACCAAAGATAAAGCCAACAAAGGCCCCCACTTTTGGTCCTTCTACAATAGCACCAATTAGAGTTGGTACATGTAAAGTTGTTACATTTAGCGGCCCTAATGGAATAATACCATAACCAGAAAGCCCTAATGCAATAGTGATACCTGCTAGTAGACCAATAATTGTCAATTCTCGAATCGTAATGCCACTTTTCTTCTCTTTTTTGGCCTCTTTACGTTCAACTTGCTTCAGTTTTTCATTGTCGTGGATTGATACAGTTGAGTTATCATCCAATGGACGTTCAATGTTGTTCATAGATCCTCCTTCGCTCTCATTCCTTACGGATATAAGTCGAAACTAGAAATTAAATACGTTCACGGCGTCGTGAAATAATACCACGCTCTACCAATGCACCTATAATCACTGCTACACCTGTCATACCAGCTTCTAACAAAGTTGGGGTAACAAACACTAGTGAATTACCTTGATACGTTGGAAAAACGGTGGGAACTAAAGATAAAACAAACTCTGGAATATAACCACCATATAAAATATGGGCATTCATAGCGAGCCATAAACCAGCAGTTAAAACAATACGAAATAATCGTATACCTTTATAGGCTAATTCTCTTGGGTATAAATAGAATACGAATACCAATAAGGATATAAGTAATGACACCAATTCTGCAAAGAGTATATTTACATTCATAGATGACGCATACATGAAATAAACCATTGGATCTTGTAGATCAATATAGAGGAGTGAACCAATATATAAGAATGGAATTGGAATAGTATATCCAATTATATCGAGTGCTTCATCTACCATTCCCCATCGATGATTTCGATTGAAAAACTTAGTAGCTAGCAACCCACAAAGTTCAATAAGTACTTGAACTATAAAATACACCACGAAAAGAAGCAACGCTGTTACAATTCCACTATCTGCAGTAAAGCTAAAGGGCGTATGAAGAAATGAAAATACTGTCCACCAAGCCCAACTATACGTATGATATCCCATACTCAATGGTAAATCGTCATTAAATTTAGCATTCTTCAATCTTCGTACCATGAGAGGTATTACAAGAGACAATACAGGGAATACTAATATTGGTAATGCTAATGCGCCACTCAAGGAAAGAACTGTCGTTACAGCACTTACAAATAATGCACAGACAATGGTAAATAACCAGAAATTCTTATTCATTACGGCCTCCTACTAAACGAGTAAGACCATATGCAAAAATCAAGCTAATAGTAACACCAATATACATAGCTACTAAAAAAGCTACATCTCGGCCAGCTGTAGGCCAGCTCCATAGCATCGATAAATCTACACCGAGAAAAATACCTTTATAGCTAATGCCGTGGATTATAATCCAACTTACAACATAAGCAATACGGCTAATCGATTTTCCATCTCCAAAGGTACTACTTTTAAACGATAAATATGCCAAAGGCATTATTAGTGATAAAAGTAAATACCATACAAGTGCTACGGTAGCACTTGATCCATTATGAATCATATATGCAATAATAGGAATTACTACGATAAATAGATTCAAATAAACGGATCTTTTACAAATATCCATTAATGTGTTCATATAGATCTCCTATGATATGTAATCTCTTTGTATTTTACAATAATCATAGATAAATGTCATCAAAAAAGAAAAACCTCCATATAGGTAAATGAATACCTTATATGGAGGCTTCTAATTAAGCTACTACAGAGTCAGCTGTTACATCAATTGTAGGAACAGTTTCCTTTGGTTCTTCTTTTTTCAACAATGGAGTCATGCTTTCTAAGCCGATACCCAATGTGAATAGATTATGCAACCATGCTGTTTGGCTTGGCGGCATAATACCGAGTACACCACCACCTACAAGAGCACCATTGAAACCAACGATACCATTGTAATTTGCTTTGATACGTTTCATCAATGCAATAGAAATGCGGCGCAAATCTACAAGAGCTTGTAGATTATCAGAAGAAATCGTAACATTCGCAATTTTTTGTGCAATAGGAGCACCTTCATTCATTGCGATGCCTACATGTGCTTCAGAAATAGCTGGGGAATCATTGATACCATCCCCTACCATCATGACAGTATAACCTTCAGCTTTTGCTTGTTTTACATAAGCTGCTTTATCTTCTGGCAATACCTCTGCATGCACTTCATCGATACCGAGTTCATCAGCTACGCGTTGCGCATTGCGTTTGGAGTCACCAGTCATCATGACAATCTTTTTAATGCCTAAAGCATGTAAATCAGCAATAACTTGTTTAGATTCATCGCGTACAGGGTCTTTAATACAAATAACCGCTGCTAGTGTACCTCCAATAGCGAGGTAAATATGGGAAGATGAATTTGGTAAATTATTGAATTTTTCTTGTTCATCTGCAGGAATCTTTGTTTTTTCATCATCAAAGATGTAGTGAGCACTACCAATGCGTACACGGTAGCGGCCAACTTTAGATGCAATACCATGAGCTACAACGTATTCTACGTCGGAGTGCATTTCCTTGTGAGGCAAGGAATGATCCTTAGCAGCACGTACAATTGCTTTTGCCATGGAATGAGGGAAATGTTCCTCAATACATGCAGCCAATTTTAACATTTCATCTGCATCATGACCATTAAATGGAATGATTTGTTCAAACTCAGGTTCTGCTTTTGTAAGAGTACCTGTTTTATCGAATACAATCATATCTGCTTGTGCAATTTGTTCTAAGAATTTACCACCTTTAACAGTGATACCGCGTTTAGATGCTTCTTGCATAGCGGAAAGTACTGCCAATGGAATGGATAATTTTAGAGCACAAGAGAAGTCAACCATAACGAAAGACAATGCTTTCATCACATTTCGAGTCAACAAATATGTTAAACCAGCACCGATAAAGCTAATAGGCACTAATTTATCAGCCATGCGGTATGCTTGTTGTTCCATACCGGATTTCATTTGTTCAGACTCTTCAATGAGGTTAACGATTTTTTCGTAACGAGATGTTTTGGATGTGCTACGTACTTCTACAATAGCTTTACCGTCTTCAACAACAGTACCTGCATATACAGAACTGTCTTGATCGCGACGAACTGCTTCTGGTTCACCAGTCATGGAGCTTTCATTTACAAGAACAACACCATCGATTACAGTGCCATCCAATGGAATTACTTCACCTTGACGGATAATGATTTTATCGCCTTCCACAACTTCGTTAACAGGCTTGCTCACTTCAATGTCGTCAACTAAAACCCATACTTTATCAACATTCAAAGACATGCTTTGAGCAAGATTCAATACAGATTTACGGTGAGTCCATTCTTCTAAGATATCACCAATACCTAATAGGTACATAACAGCACCAGCTGTAGGATAATCTTTTTGAAGTAAAGCTGCACCAATAGCAACACCGTCGAGAACCTCTACGGTTAACTTACGTTGCCACAATGTTTTAATCGCTTTGCCGATAAATTTAATACCGTCAAACCATGCCCATGCTGCCGCAATTGGTGCAGGTAACACTGCTTTTTTACCTAAGTAAATAGCAGTACGATTAATCATCATTTCACGATATTTTTTATTTACCAAGCGCGGAGAGTATTCATTCAAAGCAGGAGCTTCGGACAAATCTAAATCGCGTAGACCTAACACCGCATCACGTACAGCTTCAGAATCGCCAGTATGTTTAATGGCGATCTGACTGCTACGTGTATAGAAGGTTACGTCTAAAATTGCATCATTAAGTAATAATGTATCCTCTACATAAGCAGCTTCAGCTTCTGTAAAGCGATGACCTGTTACCTTAACATGCAAGCGATTTCTGAGTTTTCGTACAACAGAAAATTGTAACATAGTTAAATCCTTCTATTATTTATTTTCTTCAAAGATTTCTTCGTTGCGTGCTTCGTTGATTTCTTGAGCTTCTGCCAATACATCAGATGCGGATGCTTGTACTTTTTCAGCTGTTTCTAATACAGTTTCTTTAGCGCGAAGGCCAGCTGCTACGATACCAGCATATACTTTTTTAGCGTCTTTAGAAGTCAACACTTTAAGACCTACAGTACCCAAAGCAAGACCTGCTGCGAATAAGTTAGCGTTTTTAAGATTGTTTTGATTGAAGTTGAACATGATAATATTCCTTTCTACTAAATATGATAAAAATTTACTTACTATATTTGAAAAGAGGAGCCATTATAGAGACCCCTCTTTCAAATTCAGAATTCGTATTAGCTTACTTAGCGGTACGTTTAATGCCTAGTGCTTTATTGGAACCATCACAGCTGCAGTTACCACCGCAACCAGAAGATTTTTTAGAGCCAGAATTGGAGCCACCGCCACCACAGCCGCAGCCACCTTTACCAGACACTTGTTTATAAATTTTTGTACCAAGATAAGCCAATGCTAATATCACTATGAGTCCTATAATTAGGTTATCCATTATAATTCCTTCTTTCTCAATATCCACCAAATTTTCATAAATTGATATATGATAAATGAGTTAAAAGCAATATATTTGGATATTTCCCTTTTCTCATTATCATTTAACCATAAATAATGATAATTGGCAAGAATTATTTTAAATTTTTCTATAATTAAATTACATTATATCAATACAATTTAGTTCTAGGTATCTAAGGAATGTAAACCATAGTGATTAGCTACGCTTTAATTAGAAGCCTAGTGCCAAACCGATATTGTAGAAAATAAAGCATGCAATCCATGCGAAAGCATTTTCATAGCAGAACATGAATAACATCCATTTCCAAGAACCAGTTTCGCGTTTAATAACTGCTAGCGCTGCGATACATGGAGGGTAAATCAAGATGAATAGCATTAATGTTAATGCAATCAATGGTGTAAAGTGTGGATCATTTTGTAAGTAATCAGTCAATGCTTGAGGATGATCTGTATCGCCACCTACTGCATAGATAGTACCCAATGTAGATACAACAACTTCTTTAGCCGCTAAACCAGCCACAAGAGATACACCGATTTTCCAGTCAAAGCCTAATGGTTTAAGAACTGGGTTGATTGCTTTACCGAACATAGCAGCATAGGATTGTTCCAATTTTTCAGAATTTTTTTGTTCGTCAATTTTTTGATTTTCATCATCTAAATTAACGCTATTTTTGTACATAGCCCATGCTACTGGGAATAATTGTTCATTTTGTTCTTTAATGTCATTGAACAATTCAGGTGCTTCAGAATCATCTTCTACTTCGATTTCAGGAGCAGCTTCTTGAGCAGCTTCTGCTTGTGCAGTGGCATCTTGTACAGTAGATTTCATATTATCTACGATTTCATTAACTTGGTCTTTTTGTTCATCTGTAGCGATACCAAAATGAGCCAAAGTTTCTGCATCTTTCATTTCATATGTTTGAGCTACTTGATCATGCAATGCATCATAATCTTTGGAGTATTCTACATCCATTGGATATGTTGTGATGAACCATACGAGGATGGAAGCAGCAAGGATGAAAGTACCTGCTTTTTTAAGGTACATAATACCACGTTCAAACATATGAGTTAATGTAGCTTTTAAAGTTGGTAAATGATATGGAGGCAATTCCATTACGAATGGTTCTGCTTCGCCAGCAAATAAATATTTGCGGAAAATTTTAGCAAATACGATACCAAATACAATACCTAATGCATACACACCAAATACTACAGTACCAGCCCATTCAGGAGGGAAAAATGCTGCTGCAAACAAAGTATAAACAGGTAAGCGTGCAGAACAACTCATGAATGGAGTAATTAAGATTGTTACCATACGATCTTTGTAGTTATCAAGGATACGTGCACCCATTACGGATGGTACGGAACAACCAAAACCTAATAATAAAGGAATAAACGATTTACCATGTAAACCACAAGCGCGCATTACACGGTCAATAACGAAGGCAGCACGTGCCATATACCCTGTATCTTCCAAGAAAGAGATACCAAGGAATAATAATAGAATTAATGGTACGAAGGATAATACAGCACCTACACCGGCGATGATACCGTCAGAAATAAGTGATTGTAACTGACCTTCTGGAATAACTGTTACAACCCATGCTTGTAATGCAGTAAAGCCATCTTCAATCCAACCTTGAGGAATAGCACCTACAGTATTTACGAAGTTAAATAGTAACCACATTACAACCATAAAAATTGGCAAACCAAGAATACGGTGAGTTAAAATTTTATCATAACGGTCAGAACGCGTTTCTAATTGTGTAGGAGCCTGTGTTAAACATGTATTATATACTTCTACTGCGAAGCGGTGACGATATTCTTGGAATACTACATCAAGATCGACTTGATCTTTAATTTCTTCACGAATCGCTTTCGCTTTTTCAATAACAGCTTCTGTATTTTCAAAGCGCATAACTTTGCCAATAACGTCCGCATCTTTTTCTAACAACTTAACAGCAACCCAACGAAGTGGATATGTAACAGTACCAGCTTGTTTTAGTTCTTCTACAAGTTCACTAATTTTGCCTTCTAACAAATCACCATAGTTAATTGTTACACCAGGAGCTTTTTGAGAAGCAGCTACACTAATTGTTGCTTCTAACAAGTCTTTTGTACCAATGTTTGTACGACCTACTGTGCTAACAATTGTAGCCCCTGTCATTTCTGCCATTTTTTTTAGGTCGTATTTGATGCCCATTTCTTCAGCAACGTCAGCCATGTTTAGAGCAATAACCATTGGCTTTTCAAGTTCCAATAATTGTGCAGCTAAATATAAGTTACGTTCCAAGTTAGATGCATCAAGAACATTAACAATAACATCTGGGTTATCATTTACGATAACATTACGCGCTACTAACTCATCCAAGGAACGTGCAGTTAAGCTATATGTACCTGGTAAGTCAATAAACAATAACTCATGGCCATCAAATTTCTTATAGCCTTCCTTTTTTTCTACTGTAACGCCGGCATAGTTACCAACGTGTTGCTTCGCCCCTGTGATATTGTTAAACATTGTAGTTTTACCACAGTTAGGGTTACCTGCTAAGGCAATGCGAATTTGCCCATTCTCTGCCATGTGAACCTCCTATTGAACCTCTACATCAATCATGCCAGCTTCGCTTGTACGAAGTGCTAATTCAAAGTTTTTTACTTTGATTTCCACCGGATCCCCCAAAGGGGCAAACTTCATAACATGGATTTTTGTACCATGTACAAGACCCATGTCAATTAGACGATGCTTAACATTGCCACTGCCATGTAGTGCAACAATAAGACCAGACTCACCTGGTTTCATGTCTTTTAACTTTTTGATAGCCATACGACACCTCCTAATTATTGTACCTAACAACCTCATATTAAACACACCAAATAATAATGCGTATTAATATCTTAAATTATTATATCAAAGAAATCATTAATTTCAACAATTATTATCATTTTTATGGTAATTTTCTATCTCATATATATATTTTTTTCTCATATTAAATATGAGGATTGATTTATCAATCCTCCATGAACCCCTATATGGTATGGTAGCATTCGCGCTGTCACCAATAAAAAAGAATACCTAAAAAATAAGAATCACTACTAAGATAATCATTATTGATAATTTAATCATTCTCATTTATATTTTTAAAATTTATTCAAATATAAATATTTTAATGTTTTTTATTCTCATAAACATCTATCTACATCGTCATTTCTTAATCTATTATCAATTAGTATCTTTAACAATCGCATCATTAGTTTTACAAATTTACTATAGCGCCATGCAAAATTAGTACGCTATGTAATGATTCAATTTATTTGCCCCTACTATGTGCATAAGGTATAATTAATATAATATGTATTATAGAAAGGACGATCCATGAAATCTTTTAAATCTTTAGGTGTTTGTGATGAGCTCATCATAGCCCTACAAAAACAAGGTATCAAGGAGCCCACGCCAATTCAAGAACAATCCATTCCTGTCGTCTTTAAAGGGAATGATGTCATAGCAAAAGCTCAAACAGGCACGGGGAAGACACTAGCCTTCTTACTGCCAATTTTACAACGTGTACATACTGATGTTCATCAAGAACAAGTGCTTATCATTGCACCTACACGGGAACTAATTAAACAAATTTCCGACGAAGCGAAGGAACTAGGTTCTATTTTAAATGTAGATATCCTCCCTCTCATCGGTGGTAAAACTATTGAAGCCCAACTACAGCAACTGGGACGGCGTCCTCAAGTTATTCTAGGTACACCTGGTCGATTATTAGATCACGCAAAACGCGGTTCCCTACATTTAGATTGTATTCGCCGTGTTGTACTAGACGAAGCAGACCAAATGTTGCATATGGGTTTCTTACCAGATATTGAAAATCTCATTAGCCAAACAGACGCTAATAGGCAACTGTTGCTATTCTCTGCAACAATTCCAGATAAAATCCGAAATCTCGCAAAGGCATACATGTCTAAACCTATTTCTGTAACAGCAGAAGGCAAACATATCACGCTCGAATCAATTGATCAACGAGTGTATATGATGAATCCTGAAGAAAAAACACAACGTCTCATCAAAATGATTGAAGATGACAATCCATTCTTAGCAATTGTATTCTGTAATAAACGGGAAGGTGCCGTTCGACTTTCATATGAATTAATAGCTGCGGGCCTCAACATTGCTGAAATGCA
>OGKL01000522.1_pt1 | contig 8837 bp, 18 predicted proteins | sample 1572471 | NCBI WGS metagenome assembly OGKL01 (sample SAMEA2582156, study PRJEB24529) | metagenome | biome: Human gut stool | place: China | collected 2011
GAATCCCTTTTGTTTCTTGCCAAAACATACAAAAAAGAAAAAAACTTAAAAAATCCCTTGCAATGAGTAGGTTCTTTTGTTATTATATTATGGTGCTGTAAATACAGCGCTTAGCTATGATACAAGAGGTTGCGACACGCTCGGTTGCATTGCCACGCAACGCGCGTCGGTTTTCTTGTGGAGCTAGCCTATTATCTTAAATAGACGAAAAGGAGAAAAAGATGGCAAACAAAAAAATCCGCATCCGTTTGAAAGCGTACGAACACCGTACACTCGACACAGCGGCTGCAAAAATCGTAGAATCAGCTACTCGTACAGGTGCACAAGTTGCGGGTCCAATCCCACTTCCAACTGAGCGTAGCCTCTACACAATCATTCGTGCGACTCACAAATATAAAGATTCTCGCGAACAATTTGAAATGCGTACACACAAACGTCTTATCGACATCATCAACCCAACTCAAAAAACAGTTGACGCTTTGATGAAACTTGATCTTCCAAGTGGTGTGAACGTAGAAATCAAACTTTAATTAAAAGCTTGATTCATTGAGCATAAAAAACGCTCGTTAAAAACTTTTTGAATAAAAAACTATAGAAAAGGAACTATTTTCTCATGACAAAAGGAATCTTAGGGAAAAAAGTGGGAATGACTCAAATCTTCACTGAAGCTGGCGAATTGATCCCTGTAACAGTTATTGAAGCAACTCCAAACGTTGTTCTTCAAGTTAAAACTGTAGAAACAGATGGTTACAACGCTGTTCAAGTTGGTTTTGACGACAAACGCGAAGTATTGAGCAACAAACCTGCCAAAGGCCACGTAGCGAAAGCTAACACAGCTCCTAAGCGCTTCATTCGTGAATTCAAAAACATTGAAGGCTTGGAAGTTGGTGCTGAAATCACAGTTGACACTTTCGAAGCTGGAGACATTGTTGATGTAACTGGTACTTCTAAAGGTAAAGGTTTCCAAGGTGTTATCAAACGCCACGGTCAATCACGCGGACCTATGGCTCACGGTTCTCGTTACCACCGTCGTCCAGGTTCAATGGGACCTGTTGCGCCTAACCGTGTTTTCAAAAACAAACACTTGGCAGGACGTATGGGTGGCAACCGTGTGACAATTCAAAACCTTGAAGTTGTACAAGTTGTTCCAGAAAAGAACGTTATCCTTATCAAAGGTAACGTACCAGGTGCTAAGAAATCTCTTATCACTATCAAGTCAGCAGTTAAAGCTGGTAAATAATAAGGAAAGGGGAATACAGTCAAAATGGCAAATGTAACATTATTCGACCAAACTGGTAAACAAGCTGGCGAAGTTGTTCTTAACGATGCAATCTTTGGTATTGAACCAAACCAATCTGTTGTGTTTGATGTGATCATCAGCCAACGTGCTAGCCTTCGCCAAGGTACTCACGCGGTTAAAAACCGTTCAGCAGTATCAGGTGGTGGACGTAAACCATGGCGTCAAAAAGGAACTGGACGTGCTCGTCAAGGTTCTATCCGCTCACCACAATGGCGTGGTGGTGGAATCGTCTTCGGACCAACTCCACGTAGCTATGCGTACAAACTTCCTCAAAAAGTTCGTCGCCTTGCACTTAAATCTGTTTACTCAGAAAAAGTTGCTGAAAACAAATTTGTAGCCGTTGATTCTCTTGAATTTACAGCTCCAAAAACTGCTGAATTCGCAAACGTTCTTTCAGCTCTTAGCATCGATTCTAAAGTACTTGTTATCGTTGAAGAAGGAAACAAATTCGCTGAACTTTCAGCACGTAACCTTGCAAACGTAACTGTTGCAACTCCTGCAACTGCAAGTGTACTTGACATCGTAAACGCAGATAAACTTCTTGTTACTAAAGAAGCTATCTCATCAATCGAGGAGGTTCTTGCATAATGAATTTGTATGACGTAATCAAAAAACCTGTTATCACTGAGAAATCTATGGTTGCTCTTGAAGCAGGAAAATACACTTTCGAAGTTGATACACGTGCACACAAACTCTTGATCAAACAAGCAGTTGAAGCTGCATTTGAAGGTGTTAAAGTTGCTAGCGTGAACACTGTAACTGTTAAACCAAAACAAAAACGTGTTGGACGTTACACTGGTTTCACTTCAAAAACTAAAAAAGCTATCATCACTCTTACAGCTGATTCTAAAGCAATCGAGTTGTTTGCAGCTGAAGCTGAATAATCAAAGGAGAAATTAACGTGGGTATTAAAGTTTATAAACCAACGACAAATGGCCGTCGTAACATGACTTCTTTGGATTTCGCAGAAATCACTACAAGCACTCCTGAAAAATCATTGCTTGTTTCTCTTAAGAACAAAGCTGGTCGTAACAACAACGGTCGTATCACTGTACGTCACCAAGGTGGCGGACACAAACGTCACTACCGTTTGATTGACTTCAAACGTAACAAAGATGGCGTTGAAGCAGTTGTTAAAACAATTGAGTATGATCCAAACCGTACTGCAAACATCGCTCTTGTACACTACACTGACGGTGTGAAAGCATACATCATCGCCCCTAAAGGTCTTGAAGTAGGTCAACGCATCGTATCAGGACCAGAAGCAGATATCAAAGTCGGAAACGCTCTTCCACTTGCTAACATCCCAGTTGGTACTTTGATCCACAACATCGAATTGAAACCTGGTAAAGGTGGAGAATTGGTACGTGCTGCTGGAGCTTCTGCTCAAGTATTGGGTTCTGAAGGTAAATATGTACTTGTTCGTCTTCAATCAGGCGAAGTTCGTATGATTCTTGGAACTTGCCGTGCTACAGTTGGTGTTGTCGGAAACGAACAACATGGACTTGTAAACCTTGGTAAAGCGGGACGTAACCGCTGGAAAGGTGTTCGCCCTACAGTTCGTGGTTCTGTAATGAACCCGAATGATCACCCACACGGTGGTGGTGAAGGTAAAGCACCAGTTGGACGTAAAGCGCCATCTACTCCATGGGGTAAACCTGCGCTTGGTCTTAAAACTCGTAACAAGAAAGCTAAATCTGACAAACTTATCGTTCGTCGTCGTAACGAAAAATAATTTAGTCGCTTAGCACATAACATCCGCCAACTCGGTAGCGCTTCTTAGTGCAAGCCGCTGTGGTACATTCAATTTAAAGGAGAAAACTACAAAATGGGACGTAGTCTTAAAAAAGGACCTTTCGTCGATGAGCATTTGATGAAAAAAGTTGAAGCTCAAGCAAATGACGAAAAGAAAAAAGTAATTAAAACTTGGTCACGTCGTTCAACGATCTTCCCAAGTTTCATCGGATACACTATCGCAGTTTATGATGGACGTAAACACGTTCCTGTTTACATCCAAGAAGACATGGTAGGTCACAAACTTGGTGAATTTGCACCAACTCGTACTTACAAAGGTCACGCTGCAGACGACAAGAAAACACGTAGAAAATAAGGAGAACATAAATGGCAGAAATTACTTCAGCTAAAGCAATGGCTCGTACAGTGCGTGTTTCACCTCGTAAATCACGTCTTGTTCTTGACAACATCCGTGGTAAAAGCGTAGCCGATGCCATCGCTATTTTGACATTCACACCAAACAAAGCTGCTGGCATTATCGAAAAAGTGTTGAACTCAGCAATCGCTAATGCAGAAAACAACTTTGGTTTGGAAAAAGCTAACTTGGTAGTATCTGAAGCATTCGCAAACGAAGGACCAACAATGAAACGTTTCCGTCCACGTGCGAAAGGTTCAGCTTCACCAATCAACAAACGTACAGCTCACATCACAGTAGCTGTTGCAGAAAAATAAGGAGGTAAACTCGTGGGTCAAAAAGTACATCCAATTGGTATGCGTGTCGGGATCATCCGTGACTGGGATGCGAAATGGTATGCTGAAAAAGAATACGCGGATTACCTTCATGAAGATCTTGCAATCCGTAAATTCATTCAAAAAGAATTGGCTGACGCAGCCGTTTCAACTATTGAAATCGAACGCGCAGTAAACAAAGTTAACGTTTCTCTTCCCACTGCAAAACCAGGTATGGTTATCGGTAAAGGTGGAGCAAACGTTGATGCACTTCGTGCAGCTCTTAACAAATTGACTGGTAAACAAGTCCACATCAACATCATTGAGATCAAACGTCCTGACTTGGATGCTCACCTTGTTGGTGAAGGAATCGCTCGTCAATTGGAACAACGTGTTGCTTTCCGTCGTGCACAAAAACAAGCAATCCAACGCGCAATGCGTGCTGGAGCTAAAGGAATCAAAACTCAAGTATCAGGTCGTTTGAACGGTGCAGATATTGCCCGTGCAGAAGGATACTCTGAAGGAACTGTTCCACTCCACACACTTCGCGCTGATATCGATTACGCTTGGGAAGAAGCAGATACTACATACGGTAAACTTGGTGTTAAAGTATGGATCTACCGTGGTGAAGTTCTTCCAGCTCGTAAAAACACTAAAGGAGGTAAATAACCAATGTTAGTACCTAAACGTGTTAAACACCGTCGTGAATTCCGTGGAAAAATGCGCGGTGAGGCTAAAGGTGGTAAAGAAGTATCATTCGGTGAATACGGTCTTCAAGCTACAACTAGCCACTGGATCACAAACCGTCAAATCGAAGCTGCTCGTATCGCCATGACTCGTTACATGAAACGTGGTGGTAAAGTTTGGATTAAGATTTTCCCACACAAATCATACACCGCTAAAGCTATCGGGGTACGTATGGGATCTGGTAAAGGGGCACCTGAAGGTTGGGTAGCACCAGTTAAACGTGGTAAAGTGATGTTCGAAATCGCTGGTGTATCTGAAGAGATCGCACGCGAAGCGCTTCGTCTTGCTAGCCACAAATTGCCAGTTAAAACTAAATTTGTGAAACGTGAAGCAGAATAAGGAGAGGTCATGAAACTTACAGAAGTAAAAGAATTTGTTAAAGAACTTCGTGGTCTTTCTCAAGAAGAACTCGCGAAGCGCGAAAACGAATTGAAAAAAGAATTGTTTGAACTTCGTTTCCAAGCGGCTGCTGGTCAATTGGAACAAACTGGACGTTTGAAAGAAGTGAAAAAACAAATCGCTCGTATCAAAACTGTTCAATCAGAAGCTAAATAATAGACTAGGGAAGGAGAATTTCAATGGAACGCAATAATCGTAAAGTTCTTGTTGGACGCGTTGTGTCTGACAAAATGGACAAAACAATCACAGTTGTAGTTGAAACTAAACGTAACCACCCAGTCTATGGTAAACGTATCAACTATTCTAAAAAATACAAAGCTCATGATGAAAACAATGTTGCTAAAGAAGGCGATATCGTTCGTATCATGGAAACTCGTCCGCTTTCAGCTACAAAACGCTTCCGTCTTGTAGAAGTCGTTGAAGAAGCGGTCATCATCTAATCATACCTGAAAGGAGAAAACGTAAATGATTCAAACAGAAACTCGTTTGAAAGTCGCTGACAACAGTGGCGCACGCGAAATCTTGACAATCAAAGTTCTTGGTGGTTCAAAACGTAAATTCGCGAGCATCGGTGATGTAATCGTTGCATCAGTAAAACAAGCTACTCCTGGTGGTGCGGTTAAGAAAGGTGACGTTGTAAAAGCGGTTATCGTTCGTACTAAATCAGGTGCTCGTCGTAAAGATGGTTCATACATCAAGTTTGACGAAAATGCAGCAGTGATCATCCGTGACGACAAAACTCCTCGCGGAACTCGTATCTTTGGCCCAGTTGCACGTGAATTGCGTGAAGGTGGATACATGCGTATCGTATCTTTGGCGCCAGAAGTACTTTAATCTGAATTAACACAAACTTAGTCCCCTGATATATTCAGGGTGCCCATTGAGGCGTAAGAAATAATAGGAGAAATACTCAAATGTTTGTAAAAAAAGGCGATAAAGTTCGCGTTATTGCTGGTAAAGACAAAGGAACTGAAGCAGTAGTTCTTAAAGCTCTTCCAAAAGTAAACAAAGTTGTTGTTGAAGGTGTTGCAATCATCAAAAAACACCAAAAACCATCAGCTGAAAACCCTCAAGGTGCTATCGTGGAAAAAGAAGCACCAATCCACGCTTCAAACGTTCAAGTTCTTGACAAGAACGGTGTAGCTGGACGTGTAGGTTACAAAGTTGTTGACGGCAAAAAAGTTCGTTACAACAAAAAATCAGGCGAAGTGCTTGACTAATCACGAAGGAAAGGAGAAAGTATTAAATGGCTAACCGTCTTAAAGAAAAATACACTAACGAAGTAATTCCAGCTTTGACTGAAAAATTCAATTATTCTTCAGTTATGGCTGTGCCAAAAGTTGATAAAATCGTTTTGAACATGGGTGTTGGTGAAGCTGTAAACAACGCTAAAACTCTTGAAAAAGCTGCTGCTGAGTTGGCACTTATTTCAGGTCAAAAACCATTGATTACTAAAGCTAAGAAATCAATCGCTGGCTTCCGTCTTCGTGAAGGTGTAGCGATCGGTGCTAAAGTTACCCTTCGTGGTGAACGCATGTACGAATTCTTGGATAAATTGGTATCAGTATCACTTCCACGTGTTCGTGACTTCCATGGTGTTCCAACAAAATCATTTGATGGACGCGGAAACTACACACTTGGTGTGAAAGAACAATTGATCTTCCCAGAAATCAACTTCGACGATGTTGATAAAGTACGTGGTATGGATATCGTTATCGTAACTACTGCTAACACTGACGAAGAAGGTCGTGAATTGCTTAAAGGCCTTGGAATGCCTTTTGCAAAATAATATAGGAGGTAAAACTAATGGCTAAAAAATCTATGATTGCTAAGAACAAACGCCCAGCGAAGTTCTCTACTCAAGCATACACTCGCTGTGAACGTTGTGGACGTCCACACTCAGTTTACCGCAAGTTTAAACTTTGCCGTGTTTGCTTCCGTGAATTGGCTTACAAAGGTCAAATTCCAGGTGTTACCAAAGCTTCTTGGTAAAAACATGGTACATTTAAGTTAGTTTCACCTAATTTGAATGTATTTAACACAATCTGAGCCTAGCTCAATCATTAACTAGCAAGTGAATTATTCAAACTACTAGTAAGAGGAGAAAATATAAAATGGTTATGACTGACCCAATCGCAGACTTCCTTACACGTATTCGTAACGCTAACCAAGCTAAACACGAAGTACTTGAAGTACCTGCATCAAACATTAAAAAAGGTATCGCTGAAATCCTTAAACGTGAAGGTTTCGTAAAAAATGTTGAAGTTATCGAAGATGACAAACAAGGTATCATCCGCGTATTCTTGAAATACGGACAAAACGGTGAACGTGTTATCACTAACTTGAAACGTATTTCTAAACCAGGTCTTCGTGTTTACTCTAAACGTGAAGATGTTCCTAAAGTTCTTAACGGCCTTGGAATCGCAATCATCTCTACTTCAGAAGGTCTTTTGACTGATAAAGAAGCTCGTCAAAAGAACGTTGGTGGAGAAGTTATCGCTTACGTTTGGTAAGAAGCTGGTACTAAGTACTTATCTCAAATGATTTGTGCGAGTTTCATTGATTATATTCGCTGAAACTCATCCCCGTGAAAACTAGTCACTTTGTGGCTTGATAATCTAACAGGAGAATTAAATACTATGTCACGTATTGGTAATAAAGTTATTACTTTGCCTGCTGGTGTTGAAGTAACAAACAACGATAACGTTGTTACTGTTAAAGGACCTAAAGGCGAACTCACTCGTGAGTTTAACAAAAACATTGAAATCAAAGTTGAAGGCAATGAAGTTACACTTCACCGTCCAAACGACTCAAAAGAAAACAAAACAATCCACGGTACTTCACGTGCAAACTTGAACAACATGGTTGTTGGTGTTTCTGAAGGTTTCAAAAAAGAACTTGAAATGCGCGGTGTCGGATACCGTGCTCAACTCCAAGGAACAAAACTTGTTCTTTCAGTTGGTAAATCTCACCAAGACGAAGTTGAAGCTCCAGAAGGAATTACTTTTGAACTTCCAAACCCAACAACAATCGTTGTTAGCGGAATTTCAAAAGAAGTAGTTGGTCAAACAGCTGCTTACGTACGTAGCCTTCGTTCACCAGAACCTTACAAAGGTAAAGGTATCCGTTACGTTGGTGAATACGTACGTCGTAAAGAAGGTAAAACTGGTAAATAATAGGATTTTATCCTTTTGGCAATTCTTTTTGGATTGTCTCTTTACCAAAAGCTCTCATGAGCAAGCATTATAATTAAGAGGTGAAAATTGTGATTTCGAAACCAGATAAAAACAAACTCCGCCAAAAACGCCACCGTCGCGTTCGCGGAAAACTCTCTGGAACTGCTGATCGCCCACGTTTGAACATTTTCCGTTCTAATACAGGCATCTACGCTCAAGTTATTGATGACGTAGCGGGTGTAACGCTCGCAAGTGCATCAACTCTTGATAAAGAAGTTTCTAAAGGAACTAAAACAGAACAAGCCGTTGTTGTCGGTAAACTTGTTGCTGAACGCGCAGTAGCTAAAGGTATTTCTGAAGTGGTGTTTGACCGCGGTGGATATCTCTATCACGGACGTGTTAAAGCTTTGGCTGACTCAGCTCGTGAAAACGGATTGAAATTCTAATAGGAGGACACTAGAAAATGGCATTTAAAGATAATGCAGTTGAACTTGAAGAACGCGTAGTTGCCATCAACCGTGTAACAAAAGTTGTTAAAGGTGGACGTCGTCTTCGTTTTGCAGCTCTTGTAGTTGTTGGTGACCGTAATGGCCGTGTTGGATTTGGTACTGGTAAAGCTCAAGAAGTTCCAGAAGCAATCCGTAAGGCTGTTGAAGATGCTAAGAAAAACATCGTACAAGTGGCTGTTAAAAACGGTACAATCCCTCATGCAGTTACAGGCGTATTCGGCGCAGGCCGCGTATTCTTGAAAC
>OGKL01000527.1_pt1 | contig 8767 bp, 8 predicted proteins | sample 1572471 | NCBI WGS metagenome assembly OGKL01 (sample SAMEA2582156, study PRJEB24529) | metagenome | biome: Human gut stool | place: China | collected 2011
TTGTTTGCCACTGCCTGCAAGTATGGCTGTGGTCTCTACCTCGTAGATAGTGATACGAGGCTGCTCATAGCTACCTTTCTTCATAATCTCTTTTTTAAAAAAATCGGCATAAGGCGCAAAGAAATGCAAAGTTCTACATAAATAAATGCAGGTCAGCATCTTGTATGCAGGGCGGGTTGAAGCAGGCTTCGGCATAAAAAGCCTGAAAACACCCCTTTCGGACAAAGTTCGGCTACTAAACAGCTACCGATTCCGAAACGGGGTATATACAGCATAACAAGTTCTGTTTCATCGCTTTGCCTTGTTTTGCATAGCTCTTGGTAAGAAATAAGTAACTACCTTTAGAAACGAAAATTTTAGAGTTATGGAAACAAAGAGAAGTACGTTTGCGACCTCGTTCTACATCAAGAGATCCGCAGTGAGAAACCGGGACGGGAAAGCCCCCATCATGGTGAAAATCTCCGTTGACGGGGATGACAAGGCGGTGGGAACCAAGCTGTTCGTCACTCCCGACCTCTGGGAGAACGGCAAGGCGAAAGGCAAGTCCGCCGAGGCAAACGAGATAAACGGGCAACTGAAGGAGGTCTCCGCCCGGCTCACCAACCACTACCACCGCATCCTCCGGGAAGAGGATTTCGTCACCGCCGAGAAATTGCGCAACGCCTTCCTCGGTGTCGGCGTGATGGAGAACTGCATACTGAAAGACTTCGAGAATATGAACAAGGAGTTCGGGGCGATGGTGGAGAAAGGGCAGCGAGCCAAGTCCACCTACAACAAGTATCTGGCTGTTTACAACCATTTCAAGACCTTCCTTTGGGAGAAGAAGAAGCGCACCGACATGGCTTACAAGGAGCTGACCAAGGAGATCATCACCGATTTCGACAAGTACCTGCGGGTGGAGAAGGGATTGAGCGCCAACACCCTCTGGATATACACCATGCCCCTGCTCAGCCTGACCGACAAGGCGTGGCGGCGGGGCATCGTCCGCACCGACCCCTTCGGCGAGTACAGCCTTGAGATGCAGGAGACCGACCGGGGCTATCTCACGGAGGAGGAGCTGCGCACCTTGGCTAACGCCGTGTTCGTCAAGAAACAGACCAGCCTCGTGCGGGACATGTTCCTCTTCGGGTGTTTCACCGGGCTTAGCTACATTGACATAAAGACGCTCACCCATGACAAGATACAGCGCATGGACTTCGACGGCGAGGAATGGATCATCACCCGGCGCACCAAGACCCGTGTGTCGAGCAACGTCCCCCTCATGGAGATTGCCAAGGAGCTGATAGAACGTTACAAAGGGCTTGCCGGAGGCGACCTCGTGTTTCCCATGCCCAGCAACAGCGTGTGCAACAGGCACCTCAAACAGATAGCCAAAGCCTGCGGCATCCACAAGGAGATCGGCTTCCACCTAAGCCGCCACACCTTCGCCACGACCGTCTATCTCTGCAACGGCGGCACCATCGAGGCGCTCTCCAAGATACTCGGGCACAAGCACATTTCCACGACCCAGATCTACGCCGAGGTGACCAACAGGATGGTAAGCTCCGATTTCCGGGCGATCTCCGGCAACCTCGCCGCCATGCAGCGGAGCGTGCTGGAGAAGAAGGACAGGAAACAGGACGGGAAGCGGGTGCGCCGCTCCCTCCGGGAAACGGCTTGACGCCTTCCCCGGCGCAGAATGCGGCAAAGGCAGGAACTTCCGATGCGGTGTCCCTGCCTTTGCTGCATTTCCCGATGCACACCCCCGTGCGTTTATGTTGGACTTTTCCCCCGTTTGCGCTTTGGGCGCATGTCCACGTAGTTCTCCTCCAGCATACGCAGCAGATCCGACTGGCGGTAGAGCGTCTTGCCCGGCAGCGATATGTACGGGATCAGCCGTTGCGTGCGATAGTCCTGCAACGTTCTCGGCGTGATGTGCAGCAGCCTGCACACGTCCTCGCCCGTGAGATAGACCTCGCCGTTCATCGCCGGGCGGAAGTGCGCCGTTACCGTGTCGAGGTACCTCATGCCCTCTTCCAACGCCTCGAAGTACGCCCGTACCTCTTCCGTGTCCCTTGTGATCACTTCCATCTCACTCGTCCTCCGTCATTTCCCGGCTCATGGCTTCCACGAACGCCTCCACGTCCTCCGTCCGGTAGTAAATCTTGTGGTTGATCTGGCTGTACGGCAGCAGCCCCCGGTCACGGTAGGTCTGCAATGTCCGCTTGCTGATGCCTAATTTCTCGCACACGTCCGCCCCGTCCATCCAGTTCATCTTTTCGGGCGGGCGGTAGCGGGCGCAAAGCTCCCTCACATGCTGTGAGAAGTTGCCGAACCGTTCCTTCATCTCCTCGAAGGTCTTTTTCTCGATGCTTACTATTTCCATTGTCCCGATACGTTTTTATTGTTATACTTCCCTGCAAATATACCGGTCTGTATATGTCCGTGTATCAAAACCGTACCGCTTGTCCTCGTTTTGCTTCACGCTTGTAGCCTTGTCACGCTCCGGGCGGTGAAAAGCAGGGAGAAGCTCTACATATCCGCACGCCCTTCCGCATATTTCCCGCCCTTTCCGCTTGCCGTGTGCCGGACATTTCGCATATTTGTAACCGACCAAACATCATCACTATGGAAGAGGCTGTCTTTATCTTCAGGTTATCGTGAATGGTCTAACTCGATGTACCAGCCTGCCTTGACGGGCTTGTACAGCGTGGTGTCGTTGTATGTCCTGCGGTAGATCTCGTTCAGGTCGCCGTGTTCGGTGATACGGATGTTCCGGCGGCTACCCAATCTGGGATCGTAAACGAAACTCTTGGACGTTCCCGCATCCACGATGCCGTGGGAATAGTACGGCATAACGAGGCTCACATATACCGAATCCGCCGTTTCCCATTCCCTGCGGTCAACAAGGACAAGACCGCATCCAATCTCTGACAACAGGGAATCGAGCTGTATTCGGTCTGGCTTCAGCAGCCCATATACCGGGAGGTCTTCTTCGTCATTCGTTTCATGGGATGTATCGCTTTGCTCTGTTGAATCAAGTATAATGACCTCTTCCGGAGAAAGCGGCGGGTAGTGAAAACTACCTTCTGAACTCTCTGACATGATTTCGTACACCTTGCGGAACGCCGCCTCGTGCGTGGCGAAGTGGCGTATCATTTCCTCGTCGCTCGGCGGCATGGGCGGCTCTCCGCAACTTGCGGCAAACAGGCTTGCTAAAAGCAGGATTGTGATGGGTATTTTCATATTCTTATGTAGATAATGTTTGGCAGCGTTCCGCTTTATTCAGTCGGTTTGCTGTTTGTTATAAACTGCTTAATCTATCTTCTATCTTCTTGACTAATGAAGTTTCCGGTAAACTTACTGTCATCATAAAATGGGGAAAGAATCTATTGGTCAGTTTGTTCTTTATCCCATCATTTGAAACATGATGATATTGCCGATATTTAAAGAAAGCAAAGAGTTCTAAGGGCAGGTATCTCCATTCAATATGATTATGAAGGTCTAAGTATGAATTCATTGGACAAGTGTTATGATATTTTGCAAGTTGATTTAGCACATCATTAACCATAAGAACATCTTCAGATAAGATATTATTAATGGCATACTCGTAAACTGGTAGCATTTCTACCGATTTCATCTCTTCAAATATATATTCATATTGGGAGCCAACCACAAACCTCAACAACTGGAAAACACTGTTGTACCCATAATGTTTAAAACAAAAGGGCTTTGTAAAGGTATGTTTGTAACAAAACCTCAAAGCGTGTAGAATATCATCTAAACGATTAGGATAATAGCAATAAGCCAACAAAGCTGCATATATATAATCGCAAAAAAAACTACCGATAGTAGAAGCGTTCTTATCTTGTCTATATGCTTCTATAATAGATAGATTACGTAAATAAAATATGTCAAGCATCTTTTTAAACGAATCTTCATCTTTCTTGCTTTCATATTCTATTATATGGGGCATTATTTCGATGCTATATAGAGAGGCGATGATTTCTTGGATATTATAGTTCAAGTCTTTAAGCTCATCAAAAATTAAAGCTTGTCTTGTAAAAAGTGTAATTCCATTGTCAATAAAATCATTTATGGAGTTATAATAGAAATCATGCTCCGCATTGTCTGAAGCTTTTATGTATTCGTTTAATTGATGTATTTTTTTCAATATCTTGTCCATAAGTTTTTTGACTTAAAGTTTATAATGGTTTGCAGCGTTCCGCTTTTCAATCGGCTTGCTGTTTGTTATAATCAATCATATCACCGAAAAATCATTAATAGGCTTATAAGAGTATTTCACCCTAAAGCCTTCATCATCCCAGTTTCGGGCGGCGATAATCGCATGTGTCAAATCCAGCCGATATGTTTTAAGGCATGATTTGATTGCGGATACAGCCCGTTCTTCCTCCACGACTATACAATAAATATTCAATTTGCCGTTATCTATTGCAAAACTTTCGACTACACCTATACCTCGCCAGCCCAAATGTTCTTTTAGATACTCTGAAACTTTGTCTTTTAACCATTTATCCCGTTTGTTTCCATCCTTGCTTTTCAATAGATATTGAACTACTATCGTACATAATTGATTTTCGGACAACTTTGTATATCCTTCACTCGCACATACATTACTAAAATCCTGTAAACGTATAGCTGCTTCTTTCTCTGTCATACTTGTTTTCGCAATAGTTCCAACATATCCAACTTTTCCAGAATGCTCAATTAGAACCTTATCGGCATTTTCATACCACATTTCCTTGTAGTATAGACCTTTTGTTTCAATTTGTTTATATAGCGTTATCATGATATGATTGATTATAATGGTTTGCAGCGTTCCGCTTTAAATGTTTCACCTGTTTGTCAGCAATCTTGTTTTTTTACCATATACCAACTTCACAAATACCCTTGAATCTATCTAATACCATTCCGTTTTTTTTATCACTTCCCAAATTTACACTTATATGCTTGAGGTTAGGAAGATTTTCAGGAATTATATTATCCAATACATCAAAAGGCAATTGCAAGAGTAAGTTTTTTAAATTCTCGTGGTATAAAGGAAAACTTTGTAGCCGCTTCATATTGGCAAGAGACATACCGGTTAAAGAATGAAGGTTGCTTAAATCCGGCATTTCTTCAACATTGCTAAGTCCGTCTAAACCAATAGATATTAGCTTTTTCAAGTCCAATAAAAAATTAAGATTCAATATTTTCGGAGAACGGTATATATCTATGTTTCTTAAATTTGGTGCCTTAATACCTAAATGTGTCCCATCCTTTAAATTAAAACAAGTTAATGTTTCCAAGTTTGGTAAGCAGGACAATATGTTCGAATCTAACCCTTTTATTTTTAATCGCTTCAGTCCGTTCAGCTTGTTCAATGTAGGATATTGATATTTCGTTATAGGATAAAAACTCATACAGAGTTCTTCCAGTTTCTCCAATGAAACAAGTTCGTCAATACAGAGTTTATTATCATATAGTGCATCAATAACTATACTCCTCAAATTTCTGAATATTGAAATTCCTTCAATTGTTTTCAGAATATTCTCGGTGTAATTATACGATTCAACTCCTATTATATTGTCACTTATACATTCAAAATAGGAGAAAGCAATCAGATTGTTGTTATTTGAATACATTACCAATGTTACTTCTGTCGTTTCATTGATTATAGCTTCTTTTAGAAGTTTCAATTTCTCTATGTCAGGTTGTTCTTCTATCAACAATCGCAACTTATTATCTTCATTCTTTAATCCGATAATCTGTTCTTCTGTATATTGATTTAATTTTTCAATGAACATATAATTTGTATTTACAGGGTTGCTAATGTTTGTCAGCGTTCTGCTTTAAGCGGTAGTGCTGTTTGTTAGTGATTCATTTATGTTCTCAATTTCCATATCAAGAAAGGTTACATACCATTCTATAAATGATATTCTTTGCCCATCTTTCGATTTCGGTACAAGTCCACTATAATCAGCTCGTCCATCAAACCAAATATGTCCTTTTTCATTTCCATTCACCACCAATAGAAATGTACATCCATGTCCGAAATGACTTATTTGCAGACAGCCTGCAATATGTGCGGTACTAATATACGCATTAACAATTTCCGTTTCCGGGTATCCCTCGTTCCAATTAAAGGAGGTTATCCATTCTTCATTCCAACTATCTTGATATGGGAATTTTTCATTCAAGGAAATATTAGGTTTGTCTCTTAATTTGAAATCAACAATAGCTTTATCAAGAGGCAATAATCCATATCCCGGTCCGAAACCTCCATTTCCTATTTCAGAAATAAAAGTTCTGTAATCATCAGGAAGAGTTATACAATGTTTATGCTCAAACTCCTTAATATCTTCTTCAGATAGACAAGGATTATAAGATACCTCTTGTTCCTTTACTCCAAAAGATGCAAATTCTTTATGGCGTCTTATGAAAGCCAATTTTTCTAATATTTCCTTTTTTTGATTCATAATCACTGACATGTAATTATCTACGTTTTCCGCTATTATCTTCGCTCAATTACAAATATATATCATAAGGGCGAAACTTCGGAATATTCGGTCTTCCTTTTTTCAAGGTATGCTCAAAAGCAGTTTTTGCGGGTGGTTGTTTGGGCGTTCCCCTTCGGGTCGGGCTTTCCGCTGCAAGTCCTCGCTATGCTGTGGGCTTTCCCCTGCAATCCCTAACGTGGGTGAAAGGGCTTTCACTGTCTTGCACTTGCACCTTGGCGCACGGGCTGTCCCGTCCCGGCGTCCGTTTCCGACCATTCCGGCAGGCTGCATGGCCGAAGCCGGACATCGGGCGGAAGGACAAACGGAACACATCCGTCCGTGCCGTCACACGGGGCTTCGGCTGTTCGCCGAAACTTCCCGTGCCCTGTCCCGCCCGAAAGAGTTCCCCGGTGTTTGTCCGGCAGCCGGAAGCTGACCGTCCTCCCATATACTTCTCCCGCCCGTATCTCCTTGCCTTGGGAAACGGGCGTTCCCGGCTCTCCGGAAGGCTTCTTTTTCCTGCACCCGGCAAGTAACTTACCATTGACTGGAATAGACTGACAGGGCATTTTTTCCCTAAGCTGATTGGAAAAACATTGACGAAGGTAGGCGGAGGTGAAAGCAAATCCGCAAAAAATGCCAAATCTCCACCCGGCGGGTAGTATTTACCATTTTTTCAGATGGTTGCAATTCACCTTTTCCGCTATCAATGATGGTCAATGTTCTTCCCAATCAGCCAAGGGAAAAAAATTGGTTGGGGCGACAAGCGATGAAAACAGAGTAATAACGATTAAAATTTGTGAGTTATGGCAACAACGAACAACACCATCGAAAAGATTGCACCGATGTTCACCGATTTGTTAATCAAGAAAATCGAGTGTCTGAAAACGGATTGGCAAAAACCGTGGATAGCGAGCCTTGAACAAGGTTTGCCCCGCAACATCAGAGGGACGCTCTATAACGGCGGAAATGTCTTGATGTTATTGTTCTACACCGAGTTCATGAAATTCACTTTGCCCGTGTTCCTCACGTTCAACCAAGCGAAGGAAGAGGATTTAAGTGTTTGCAAGGGCGCACGCTCGTTTCCCGTCTATTATTGGTTTAAGTTCGTGGTACACAAGGAAACGAAAAAGACAATCAAGTACGAGGAATACCGCAAACTGTCCGCAACCGAGCAGGAAAATTACAAGGTCATCCCGCAGATGAAGTATTACAATGTCTTCAACATCGACCAGACCGATTTTGCCGAAAAGCAGCCCGAACGCTACGAGCGTATGAAGAAGGGGGAGCAACCCGAAGACTATTCGGACGGAATGATTTACGAGGCGTTGGACGAGCTTGTCTATCTGCAAAATTGGTATTGCCCCATCAAGGTGCAGTATTCGGACAGTGCCTACTATTCGCCCTCTTCCGACCATATCATTTGCCCGCAGCGTGAGCAGTTCCCGCAGGGAGCGGAATATTACGGCACGCTCCTGCACGAGATGGCGCACAGCACGGGAAGCCCCCAACGGCTGAACCGCACGTTCGGCAGCTTCTTCGGGGATGCGCTCTACGCCCGTGAGGAACTTGTCGCCGAACTTACCGCAGCCCTTTGCGGTGCGTTCTTCGGCTACGCAGCCGCACCGCAGGAGAACAACGCCGCCTATCTGAAACACTGGCTCACCAAGCTAAAGGAAGAACCCGCCTTTTTGGTGGAGATATTGGGGGACGTGAACAAGGCGGCGAAGATGATTGCCGACAAGGTAACCGAACCGATGAACGAACCCGCAGCAGCCTAAGCGGGACAACAAAGAACAAGAGTATCAACCAACGGGCGGAGCAGTCCGCCCCACTAAAGACATAAGACGATGAAAACATTATCAGAAAAGGAATTTAACGGGTTAAACATAAAAGCTATGTTTACCGAGAAGGTGGAACAGGCAAAAAAAGAGCTGTCTCCACTCATGCAGGAGATAAGGAAGTACATGCCCCAAGCGGAATACGGCTACCACGTGGTAAGCGGTGAATACCCCGCATTTTACGGCGTGCGCATAGAGTTCACGTACAACGGCATCCGTTTTCATGTGTACAAGATAAACAAAGAGAACAAATACAGGATAGCCACCGACATGGAGCATTTTGAGTATGTCAACCGCTACGACATCGAAAGGGCGGGCAGCCAATACGAAAAGCCGTGCAATATCGGCGTGTTCACCGCCAAGAAAATAAACGATTGGATAAACTACTGCACGCAGATATACAGGCAGGTGGAGCAGGAAAATACGGAGAACGCCCAAAAGGTAGCC
>OGKL01000539.1_pt1 | contig 8614 bp, 7 predicted proteins | sample 1572471 | NCBI WGS metagenome assembly OGKL01 (sample SAMEA2582156, study PRJEB24529) | metagenome | biome: Human gut stool | place: China | collected 2011
TTGATCCAACTATGTAACTTATTGTTTGCCATGATGCTTTTTGGTTATTATCAATATAATATTTCAGAATATCAGGTTGTGTTTCTAGCTTCCACTATGGTGAAGCTGAAAACACAACTCGTATGTTTTAACGAAGGCGGGAGCCTAAGCTCCGCCTTTCGTTGTTATACTCGATTACAAATCTACCTTCTGTGAACGCTTAGCCCAGTCGAGGATCTTCACGCTAACCTTGATGTACTTGTCATCCTCATCGTCTGGAGTGTTAGGCTTAACCTCTGGAACGTCAGGATAACCAGGACCGCTAACGTTTTGTACATCCAACTCATACCAGTTGTTACGGAGCATACCATAACGACCCAAGTAAGCGAGATTATTCTCACCATAGACACCTGATGTCCAAGGAGTCAGGGCATCACCGAAGTGCTTGATACGAGCGATATAGTAAGACTCTCCATTTGCGTAAGTGCTGATACCAGCGTCTTTGGTGAGACCCACCTTGTCGTTGACAGCTTTTACTTCTTCAGGTGTAACAACATGGTCTGTTACAGTAATGTTTGATGCTTCAATAACGTGATTTCCTGCAGTTGTTATTTTATTACCCTCTGCGGCCAGGTCGATGGTTGTATTAGCTGTTGTTGCGTCTGAAATAACCTTAATAACAGCAGCCTTGATGTGATCCTCAAGATCCTTCTGCTTCCAAAGAGCGACGCTTGTACCGACCTTGTAGAAGGTCTTGCCATCTGCTTCAGTAAAGCCTTTTGGAGTATAGCTAGCCTTGAAAATGACGCGAGTGGTCTGTCCCTGCACCATATTTGCAAGGTTGAAAGTATTCTCGCAGCAGTACAGAGGATCTTTAGGATCTGCTGTCAAATTCTCCTTCTGAATATAGTTGAAGTTTTCTGTTCTAGCTTTTTTGCTTTCCGGTGTCTCTGCGGATAAGTTCGTCTCTTTATAGTTAGGGTCTGTACCCCAATATACACGTTTAGCTATTGCTTTACTATTATCTACGAAACGCTGAGTAGATGGAGTGGCTGCTGCTGGTGCATCGTTATTCCAAATTTCAGCGTAGTCTGTGCTCAAACCATCAACATTGTGAATAGGGAATGTCTTCTTGTTGGTAACGTCCAAAGCCCAGTTGCTGATTTTAACCATATCGCCTGCATATGAACTACTAGCAGCTACAGTTTTTTCATCCTTAGTGGCAGTAGTCAATGTAACCTTAGCAAGACCACGCTCTACGTAGATGTCAGCAGCAGCTTCGCCAGAAGATGCTTGAGCCTCTGTAGGGAAAATCTTGTCCTTGTCGATAGCAACTAAAGTTGTTACGCTCTTATCGGTAGCATTGTACAGAGGAGCATTAGCCATATAGAATCCCTTTTTGGTATCTGTAAAATTGGTAGCATCAGTTGCTACATTCCAAGCAGAGAACGTATCACCCTCTGATGGCAAAGTAACCTTTGCATCTGTACCAGAAACATTGTTCAAAAGTACCAATGCGAAGTAATCGCCAGACTTATCGACCTTAGAAAGCTTTGCTGTAATCTTGGCTTGGGTAGTTACACCAGTTTCATTTGGGTTCTTCCATGGTTCCATTGAACCCAAATCAACTTTCTCAGCAAGAGTATAATTACCTTCACCGGCAGTTGCACCCTTCTTGAAAACCAGCAAAGTAGCATTAAATACATCGTACTCGTTAGTCTCTCCTGGCTTAAATTCAGGATTATCAGCACGTGTACCACTTGTTGTAGGCAAGTTGATAGAGAAAGATGCATAGCTTGCACCTGATTCATTCTCACCAGAGCCATTACCCCCATTTACTAAGTCGTTGTTGCTAGAGCAACTAGCAGTCATAGCAGCCAAAACTGCCAATCCAAAGAAATGTTTAATTCTCATAATCTATGTGATTTTATTGTTAGTTATATCTTTTATTGTTCCGCCTTCATTTCCCCGTAAATCTTTCTGATGCGTTCAGCTTCCTTCGAGTTTCCTGCCTTGGCAAGATGTTTCTCGGCAGTTACGAGGTCGCCTTTCTGCAAATCTGTGCAGGCGGCATTGAGATTGGCTGTCTCATCATCAGGGAAGAGACGGACGGCAATATCAAATACCTCGTTGAACTCTGGAGAACCAGGCTCATAGGTCTGTGCCACTAGATACATCTCCTGTAATGACAACTGCTGAGGCTTGGTCTTCAAGATTACCTTTGCCTCCTCTATGTCGAAAGGACGAACGGTATAGGTTACCGTATAGTCGCTGTGGCGCAAACGAGGATAAATCTCACTCATGATGTAGCGATAGCTAGCCGGATAAAGCTTCTTGATTTTCTGGTCCTTTGCATCGGGTGCCAAGGATGAGTTGGCAACGGCAAGGATGGCAGACTTATCGGCTAAGCTGCTTGCTTCCACCTTCTTCTTGAATCCCTCCCAGTCTTCTGGGGTGGCGTGATAGGTGAAGAGCTTTTTATCGATAGTGTAGAGATTGCATACATAATTGCGCAGGGCAGCCGCACGGTTGTTGGCGAGTCGCACGTTGTTGGCGTAAGGACCGTCTGGCGACGCATAGCCATGAATATCGATATTGGTGATGCTCACATCCTTGTCGTTCTTCACGAGATCGATGGTGGATGTAATCTTTCTCAGCTCTGTGGCATTCTCACGGAAGTCGGCAAGGATATCGCTCTTGTTGAGTTTGAAGCTCAGGTAAGCTTCACCCTTTTCGGCTCTTACCTTGATGGCTTCAGCCTTTGGCTTCACGTAATGGTCGCGACAGATTCTCGGTGCCGGCTGGATGGTAGCCATCAGAGTGGTATCCTGATCCATCAGGTTGCCGCATCCGCAGAGGTCTTCCGTCATGGAGAGGTTGAAAGCCTTCATCCACTTCCTGTAGGGAAGGGTCTGTGAGAAGAGCACCTGCTGCTCGGTATCATTTCTGCGTCTCACTACCACTGCCTGGCTGTTTTTCAGTTTGCTGCTTTTGCGCAGGTATCTGATGCTCTGGTTTTTGCCATTGATGACAATGGGATTCAGGGCGATGGTATCTTCTCCGGCGATAATCGGAGTGAAAACCAGCTGTTGCTCTGATTTGAGCTGCAGACTATCGAGGTGAAGGCGGAAAGCAACCTTGAGACTGTCGCTTTTCTTCTGTGTCAAGACGCTGTCTATCAGAATCTTGCCTCCAGCCAACCGTAGCTGCGAATCATCTATCTTCTGGGCTTGGACAGTCAATGCGCTCTGTGCAAACAGAATGCAAAGGGGCGAAATGACCGCATAAAGCTTCATTTTCTTCATATTCTTCATCTTAAATAAAAGAGGGTTTGATTTGATTTTTGCAATCTCGGTGATATAGTTCCTAGAATGCGTATATCAGGGAGAGGGCGGCTTTAGTAGGACCTACATAGTTGCGGTGGTCCTTGTCAAGACATTTTTCACATCTTCCATAGAGCTTGTATGGGCTGTAGATGTATCCTAATCCGATGGATCCTTCGAGATTGAGATGCTCTGACAGCAGCCATTGGTATCCGTAGGTGAGACCACCACCGACATACCAGCCTTCGTAATGTCTTCCTTTCTCTGTCTTTGGCAAGATGCCGAAAGGCAGGTCCACATTTTTGATGTTGTATTCACCTCCTAGGGCATGGATGCCAAAGAAGTGGCCTCCAAATTTCTGGCAGGTGTACCAGCGGTACTCTGGCATTACGTTCCAGTAGCGCAATTTCTTGTCGCCTGAGAACTTCCAGGGATTCAGGGCGCCGAAAAGCTGAAAAGTGCTCTTCCTGCCCGTGCCTATTTCTAGACCAGCATTGAGCGAGGTGGTTGCCAAACCAAGCAGGTTGGTCTTCAGTGCTACCTCTTGCGCTCGGGTTATTACTGTTGAGAGAATCAGCAGTAACAACATCGGTGTTCGTTTGAACAATCTCTGCTTCATCATCATATTTTTACTCTGTTATTTTCTTTCTTAAGGATACTGTTAGCTGTCCTATTCTTGTTATTGTCATTTACTTATAACCACATGCTTACCCTTGTAACATGATGGATGTCACCGGGTTTCCTTTTCGGTGGCAAAGATATGATGATTTTCTCAAAGGAGCTACAAAAAAGTGATGAAAATCACAGGAAATGAAATGCAAACGTTTGCATCGCCGTGCGAAATGTGTGGGAGCACAAAATTTGCAGATATGATATAAGAGCCTGATATATAGAAAAATAAAAGCGAAGGTGTAAATTGCACACCTTCGCTTATGAAACGTTGTATTTTGATGAATTTCTTTTTTGTGATTTGAGAATCTGAAGACGGGGGAATCCGGCTTTTTGGGGGCTATTTCAGAACCTCCATTGCCTTCTTCAGTCCTCTATCCACAGCCGAAGGATCGTTCTGATAGAGCTTCTCCTTTTCCTCTTGGGTCATCTCGTCGAGCAGATAATCGGGGGTGATTCCCACACTTTCCAGCAGGTTGCCCTGTGCATCCTTGGTAAGCGAGAACGGCATGTAGAAGTAGAGGTAGCTCGTTACATTTCCTATCCAACCGCCATTACTGGCTTCGTTGTCGGAAGTGAGCATCGCCTGCGCTCCGTAACTGTTTCTGCCTATCGTCTTCACGTGGTCGCCCTGACTTTTCAGGATGAGGGTTGTCACCTCCGACATGCTGGCACTGTAGTTGTCGAGCAGGATGGCGGTAGGGATGTTTCTGCCCAGGCTCTTCGGCGTTACCGTAATCTTCTGCGGAATCCAAGGCGTATAACTGTATGGATTATTGTCCTCTTTTTTGCGTACGTAGGCATAGACGGCTGTCTGGGTGATGAGATAGTCGGTAAGCAGACGGGTATCTATCACGCTTCCACCACCGTTGCCACGGAAGTCGAGAATCAGTTTCTGAATCTCGCCCTTAGCCAGCGGCTCCAGGAACAGACGTCGGTAACCTTCTACACAGAGATGATTGTAGGTAAATTTCAGGTCGCTCCAGTAAGCGTAGAGTTCACGCTCATGCCAGAGATAATCGGCAAGTGCCTGACAATACCAGCTGGCAAAACCGGAGGCTGAAAGCATCTGCTGGTAACGGGCATCGCCCTGCAGCTTCTGTCGGATCTGCTCGCCCATGCCGCTTGCATCAGCAGTAATAGGCAACAGCTTGAGGAGATTCGGCGACTTCTCGTAAGCCTCGCTGGCGAGAGCATAGAGACCGGAATAATCTCCCTGGTTGCTGTAGGCCGCCATCTTCTCGCAGGCTTGGACTGCATCATCCGAAGCCAGATAGCTATCCATATCGGCAAGCAACTGCGCTGCCTGCTGCTCAGCCTTCTCTCGCTTTCCGGCATCAGCAATCAGTGCTTTCGCCTTGGCTGATATCGTGGAAGCATCCAGATGATAGGTGCTGGCGGCATTGCCAGGGAGATAGGACTTCTGATACTCGTGGAAACAGTTTTCGTAGAGCGCAAACTTGTTGAAGCCGAGGTAATAGGTGCCCGGCTGCTCCTTCAGGTAACCGCCCATGATGCAGAAACCATCCGAGGTAATCTCGCCGAAGGCTGTACCATCCAGGTTGAGCTGGTCGCGGGTATGGTTCCAGTGAGCATTCAGTGGGAAATACTCGGTCTTGTTGCGGAGCGTGCTGTTGAATCTCACCGTTTCCGTAGAAGAGTGGGAGACGGGTAGGGTAATCTTGACATAGAAATGCTGGTCGATGATCTTGTCGATGATTTCCTGGAAATACTGCTTTGCCTTGGCATTATCTTCCTGAATCTCCTGCTGGGTAAAAGCGGAGGTATGCTGGAAGGTCTTCAGGGCATCAAACTTGGGCTTGTATTCCTTGTACACCTGGTCCCAGGTCTGCGAAGATACGGCAGACTGCTCATTGAGGGTGCAGTAGCGCTGGTTCATCACGCTCCAGAAAACCTGGAACAGGTCGCCATACGACTTGACATCGGTATCGGAATAATCGTAAATCGATTTCTCGTTGGCATCATTGTCTGCCACACAACTGGTAAGCGACATTCCGGTAGTGGTTGTCGCCAGGAGGAAGGCGAAGAGGCATCGCATTCCACCTTTTATATATATAGGGGTTCTCATAAATTATATGTTTTAAAAGCTTTTGCCCTTACAGGGCGTATTGCTGTCTGCTATTATACCCAGGGTGTTGCCCTGGGCTAGGAGCTTCTGCCCTTTCAGGGCGTATTGCTGTCTGCTATTATATCCAGGGTGTTGCCCTGGGCTAGGAGCTTCTGCCCTTTACCTTTCCCTTCGGCCGGTGACCGTTGGTTCAGGGCGTATGGGGCTAGAACTTATAGGCAGCCGAGGCTGTGATGAGGCTGGAGTTGCGCCGGGCAGTCTTGCTGGTGCTGGCCTTATCCTGGTAGATATGCGAGAAACCGTATTGGAAGTTATACCCGATGGAGCCATCTAGTCTTCCGAAGGAATAACCCACCTTGATGCCAGCCTCGCCGCCAAAGAGGCTGCGGCGGAGATGGTTCTCATTCTTTTTGAAATCGTAGGTGGTGTTATAGCGGATGTAGGTGCCATCGCCTTTGTAACCCTCCATAATATTCATCGGATACATACCCTTGGTATGCATGGAGGTGAAGTACTCGTAATAGATGCCTACCTGCGGCTTGATCCACAATCCCTTCTCGTGGTAAGGATTATGGAGGAGATAGTAGCCCACATGGAGTGGGATGCTGATGAAGTTGTTGTTGTATCGGGTGTTCCAGGAATCGCCGCCGAGGTTCTGGTACAGGTAGTCGCGCTGAACGAAGCGGATGCCCGCTCCTACCGCCAGCTGATCTACGATATTGTATTCGGCACCGATGGCAGCCGTGAAGCCCGGTCGCACCTTATAATAAGTCTCCGACAAGCCCGACACATCCGTATCGAGCACACTGCAACTGACACCAGCTTCAGCCTCCACCTTCCAGCGGTAGGAGCTCTGCTGTGCCAGAATGCCTTGGCAGCAGAAGCCAAGGGCTATGGATAAATATACCTTTCTCATAAAAATGGGGTAGTTTGGGGTGAAAAAAGTCTTAATAGAGAAGAAGCAATCCGGCAAACGCAGAATAGAGTATCATGCGGATGGGATTGATCTTCATTACCTTCACACCGATAAAGGTGGCGAAGAAGAGGGCGATGGAGATATAGAATCTCCAAGGATTTTCGGGAGTAGAAAAGTTCTCGCCATTCATCAGGAGCAGGGCTGCGGCTCCTACCAATCCGACAATGGCTGGGCGGAGACCGATGAAGATGCTCTGGACGGCTGAGGTGTTCATATACTTGTACAGCATCTTGCTGATAAGAATCATCAAAACCAAGGATGGGAGAACCAGCGCAAAGGTCGCCATGGCACTTCCGAGTACAGCCATCATGCCACTCATGCCGGCATTATGGACTGCTGTATAGCCACAATAGGTAGCGGCATTGATACCGATAGGTCCCGGTGTCATCTGAGAGATGGCAACCACATCGGTAAACTCCTTCATCGTCATCCAATGATACTGCGTTACCACCTGTCCCTGAATCAGGGATATCATGGAATAGCCACCTCCGAATCCGAAGATGCCTATCTGAAGGAATACGATGAAAAGGTGAAGAAATATCATATATTATTCTGTTGGTTGAATGAATTGTCCATAGATGTAGCCACCTACGGCAGCTGCGATAATCACCCAGATTGGGTTGACGCCCAAAAGCCAGATCAGAAGGGCGGATAGAATAGGAATCCAGCAGTTGACAAGCGAAATACCGGCACTCTTGGCAAGCGAGAATGTTGGTACGGCTATCAATGCCACGACGGCAGGACGGATGCCTGCAAACAGGGCAGCAACAACCTTGTTGTCTTCAAACTGATGGAAAAACATGGCTATCGCCAAGATAATAAGGAATGATGGCAACGAAGCGCCGAAGGTGCAGACGATGGCTCCCGGTGTCTTTGCCAACTTATATCCGAGCAGGGAACTCATGTTGATTGCCAAGGCTCCCGGACAAACCTGGGTGGTAGCGATGGCATCCAGAAATTCCTCCTTCGTCATCCAATGATGCTTGTCAACGACTTCGGATTCTATAATAGGAATCATGGCATAGCCACCCCCAAAGGTGACTATGCCAATCTTCATAAATGTTTTGAATAATGTAAGATAACTTACGCTATTATTCATTTTTTACCTTTTTACTTTTTTACCTTTTTACTTTTTCAAAGCTCTTTCTTCAATCCACTGACGTGCATTGACAAATGCCTCAATCCAAGGAGTTACCTCGTCGTTGCGGCGATCAGCTGGATACCAGGCGTTCTGCCATGGGAAGATGGCACGCTCCAAGTGTGGCATCATAGCCAAGTGGCGACCATCTGCAGAGCAGATACCTGCTACGTTGTAGTCACTGCCATTAGGATTACCTGGATACTCAGCGTAGTTGTACTTCGCAATGATGTTGTAGTGATCCTCTGGCTCTGGCAAGTAGAAACGGCCCTCGCCGTGAGCTACCCAGATACCGAGCTTATCACCGCTCAAGCTACCGAACATCACACTGTCGTTCTGAGGAATAGTCAAACCGAGGAATGTACTCTCGAACTTCTTGGATGTGTTGTGGCAGAGGTGTGAACGATGCTTGTGCTCAGGATTGATGAGGTTCAACTCAA
>OGKL01000544.1_pt1 | contig 8583 bp, 5 predicted proteins | sample 1572471 | NCBI WGS metagenome assembly OGKL01 (sample SAMEA2582156, study PRJEB24529) | metagenome | biome: Human gut stool | place: China | collected 2011
TTTATAATAGTGAAGATCATAATTTAGAGGCTCAGGTCCGATTTGTGCGTGCCATGTATCGCTTGTGGGAGGCGCATATTCCCGTATATATGGTGCAAGGTAATCATGATCCTGCTGAAAGCTGGCGTGCTGGCTTATCAATGCCTGATAATGTACATGTGTTTTCGGATACACAGGTACAACGATTTCCGTTGATGGTTAATAATATTGAAGTTGGTGGTGTTTACGGCATCAGTTGTGGTCATGGCAATGAACAATCTAATTTTGCTGCCCAATATAAAGCCTTTGAACGGGATGAATTTTCCCTCGCTGTCATGCATGGAACGGTCGGATCTAGTGTGGGCAGTGAACATCATGATGTAACAGGGCCCTGTAATTTGACGGATATCATGCAAGGCGCTATGGACTATTGGGCACTAGGTCATATCCATAAATCACAGGTGCTTTCAGAAGACCCTATGGTCGTATATGCAGGCAATCCCCAAGGATTACATCGCAAGGAATTTGGTGCTAAAGGATGTTATATGGTCAATGTATCACACAATGGACATTGTGAATTAGAATTTATTGAGACCAGTGCCATTCGTTTTGAAGATATAAAGATTGATATTGCAGGCATACAAACTGAACGTGAGTTATTAGATTTGTTGAGCCATAAAAAGCAGTCCTTACGTAAAAAATATAATAAGAATACATTGGTATCGGTCCATTTAGTAGGAACTGGTCCAATGCATCGCTTATGTGTAGATGAAGCGGTTCGCAAATTATGGTTGCGAGAATCACAGTCAGAGGAAAAGAGTAAATCTATTTTTGTTATGCCATACCGCATGATTGCTAAAACGCGTCCTACTGTTAATTTGGCAGAGCGCCGTTTATTGTCCGACATGGTAGGCGATTATCTACGTGCCTATGATGAAACCGTTACTGATATTGAGGCCGTACGTCAAATCTTGGTCGATCGTCCTGAGTCTAAACGACTTGGCAGTTATTTAGATTTATTATCAGACGATGTATTGAAACGAGTTATGGAACGCAGTGAAATGGAAGGGGTTACGGTGTTAATGGGGGTAAACGATGAACATTAAACAGATTCGACTCGACTCATTTGGACCGTATGAAAACTGGACATTTAAATCCGGTCCTAACGGTGTACAGCTTGTATATGGCGCTAATGAAAGTGGCAAAACTTCTTTGTTAGAAGGCATGCGTTCTCTTTTGTTTGGCGGTAAACATAAAAAATATGGTTATGTAAGTGGATCTCTTGAGCTCGACAAAGAGGGGACGGTTTATCATTTAGGCCGACAAAACAAGAATTTAGATTTTTATTCTCCTGGTGAGCCTAGCATAAAGGACGAGCCGAATCAATTGTGGTGGCATGGGCTCGATAAAAAAACGTATAACCGCATATTCGGCCTTACGTTAGAGGACCTTCAAGGCGTAGATATACTCAATGAAGTAGATGTGCGCGCTAGATTCTTTGGCGCCGAAGGGGGCGAGCAACTCGGTGGTATAGTAAAAAGCATTGAAACCAATGCTAATAACTTACTGGTTGCGTCTGCATCGGGCAAACGCCGCATCAATGTTTTGATAGATCAATTACAGGAAAATAAGGCTCGTTTATCCGCACTGGGTGAACATGAAACGCAATATGTAGAATTACAACAAGCGTTGAAGGCTTCCGAGGATACAGAAGCAGAAATTCAGAATCAAATCAAAGAATGGCAAGATTATCGTGAAGGCGTAGAGATGGTGCTTCGTGCATGGGATACGTATCGTCGTAGCGAAGAAGCGCGTCGTCGTATGCAACAATTTACAGCTCCTGATACACTAGATCGCGATGCGTTTTTAAGTATCGATGAGGGCCTTCGTGAAGCTCGTCAGAATATGCAGCTTTGGCTTGATAAAGAAGAAGCACTAAAACCGGAAAATTTTGACCCTAATAGTCCGTTTACTACCTATGGCCAAGATATAGAGGATTTGATTCAACAAGGTGCGAAGTGGGAACAATTACGCCGTGAGTGTGAAGAAGGCGAAGCCTACATTGCTAAGGTTAAAGAGCAACTTGATTTCTCAAGAGGTTTACAATCTTCGTGGCGCAAGGATGAATCGGTTCCAACTGATGTGAATTGGTTTGAAGGGGAACGTTTATCCAAACGATTGCGTACCGCAAAGGACCAATTATTATATTGGCAAAGCCAAGCACCATCATTGCAAAAAGAGCCAAAAATAAGTGAAGATAGTTCATCTGTTGACACTGGTGAAAATAGCCCTGTTAATACCTGGGCTCAGCAAGAGTTGCAGGCTGTTATGACTGATATTGCAGATCTAGAGTCTCGACTTGGAGAACATGGTTCCATACGTATGGCCGCGATGCCGATTTGGTTGCAACGTATTGGGGGAATCGGAGCCGTCGTTGGTGTATTGATGTCGCTGGCAGGACTTATTGCACTGGAATCTGTACTATATAGCATCGGTGGTATTATTCTATTAATACTTGGACTGGGATTGTTCTGGTATGGATGGCGCCTTCGCCATGTAGATGATTCCGATGTAGCTCGGTTGATGCGTGAACTAGAACGCTTACAGCAACGTAAGTCGTATTTGGAAACACAATTGGATGCACCTTTACCTGTGGCGTCAGATGTACCGAACTTGGAAACGGCAGCTATTGAGCAACGTTACAATGATGAAGGTAAACAATTACAGGCTAATTATGAAAAAGCCTTGGCTGAATGGCAAGCGTGGATTCCTGAAGGGGCTGCTAAGAGTCTCGATGAAGATGATTTCTTTAGTATGAAGCATGAATTTGACCAGTATTATGAACAATTGCGGACCATTGAAGGATACGAGAAACGCTTAGATGAACATAAGGAATCTTTGCGCGTTATAGAGGACCAAGCTGTTACCTTATGGTATAACCTTGGTGTTGAAGCCCCTGTGTCTCCTACTGAGCTAAAACGTATTTATAACCAATATAAAAACTTTCAACAACAAATGATTCGTTGGGAACAAAAAGAATCACAGCGTAAGAGCTATCGTATGGAGTATGATAATTGGCATCGCAAGGAAAAGGAACTTTTACTTGAACAAAAAGCATTGCTTGAAAAAAGCGGATTATCCGGCGCCAATGAATATCGTCAAAAACTCATTGATGAAGATCAGTTTAAGCAATGGGAAACGATTTACAAACAAAGCCAAGTACAGCTTGATTTGTTAACTCCAGATGGTGAAAATAAGGATTTGTTCTATCGCCGTTTGCGTGAGGGGAATAAAGAGAATTGGACTGATGAATTAGCCCATGCAGATCAAGAGCTGAATGCGCGCAAGGATGCGATGGCTAACCTCTATGAGAAACGAGGCCAAATCGTGGAAGCTATGCGTGCATTGGGTTCAGATCAGGAGCAACGGGAAGCCATTCAACAACGACAAGAGTTAGAATCTGAATTGGAATCTGCCTTGGAAGATTGGGCCACTCAAGTTGTCATCGCTCATTGTATGGAACGAGCGCAACAATCATACGAAGAAGAGTCACAACCAAAGATGTTAGAATTAGCATCTCAGTATATTAAACGTTTAACGAATGGTGCTTATACATTTGATATGTGGGGCTTGCAAGACAGTTTAGCCCTTTTGAATGAACGGGGTGAACGATTACCGATTCATCATTGGTCTAGTGGTTTAGCGGATCAGGTATATCTCGCGTTGCGATTGGCACTAGCAAAGGTCTTTTCGTACCAAGTGGATGCATTGCCAATCATATTAGATGATATCCTAGTCCGATTTGATGAAGAACGCCAAAAGAGTGCACTTGAGTTGTTAGCTGAACTTGGTGAACATCAACAAATTTGGTTGTTTACATGTCAGCAACAAGTGTATTACATGGGTCAAGCTATTGCTGGTATAGATACGCATATATTACAACGTGCATAAATTTCTATCCCTAAAAATATAGATAATAAGTGGCTTTGCATATTCATCACTTTTGGGGTACACTTTTAATATGAGCGTGACATTCTAATATAAAATCTTATATACATGTATGGGTGTGTTTTGTAGAAAGGGGTGGAAATTTGAATACTGCTTATTTAGATATGATTCAGGGCAAGAACCCTGGCATAACACCGGTATGGTATATGCGCCAAGCAGGGCGCAGTCAGGCTGCATATCGTAAGATAAAAGAGAAGTACACATTGTTCGAAATTACCAAACAACCAGAACTTTGCGCACAAGTGACAGAACTGCCTGTTAAAGAATATGGCGTTGATGCGGCTATTCTTTATAAGGATATTATGAGCCCTATGGTGGCTATTGGCGTGAATGTGGATATTAAACCTGGTGTAGGTCCTGTATTTGATACTCCAATTCGGCGTATAGAAGATATTGAACGATTACATACATTTGATGCAACAAAGGTAGAGTATATTGCCAAAACTATTGAGTTGTTGACTACCGAGGTGCTTGATGTACCTCTTATTGGCTTTTGTGGTGCACCATTCACCATCGCGTCTTACCTTATTGAAGGAGGTCCTACGAAAAGTTATAACAAAACTCGTGGGATGTTAATCAGCGAACCCGAAATTTGGAATAGACTAATGGAAAAACTAGCGGATATGTCCATCGAGTATTTGTCAATGCAAGCGCGCGCTGGTGCTAATGCTTTACAAATCTTTGACTCTTGGGTGGGTGCCGTTAATAGTACAGAATATGAGCAAGCTATTTTCCCTCATATGAAACGTATTATTTCCACAGTAAAATCTAGATTCCCTAACTTGCCGCTCGCTATGAATGGTGTCGGTACAGACCACCTTGTTTCTACTTGGGCTAAATTACCTCTTGATGTTATCGCCTTAGATTGGCGAAGCACTCTTGGGGCGGCTAAGGATAGAGGTGTTACACAAACAGTACAGGGGAACCTTGATCCGGCTTATTTATATGCAGATACAAAAATAATAGCCAAGGTAGTAGATGAAATTTTAATGGATGGCGTTCGCCATGGTAAACATGTATTTAACTTAGGGCATGGTGTATTCCCTGAGGCGGATCCAGCAAAATTACATTGGTTGACAGACTATGTTCATGAAAAGAGCCGTGAATTGTGGGCTCGTGAAAGCCGATAATATGAAGCAGGCTATACTGTTATTATCTTTTGGTACACCTCGTCAACCATCTGATTTATTACCCTATTTGACGAGCATTCGACGCGGAAAAATTCCGACAGAACGAGAATTGAAGGTTCTAACTGCTCGTTACGATGCCATCGGACAATGGGATAATAAGCTGTTGCAAACGATGGGGGAAGAGCAAAAGAAAACTCTTACATCCCTATTGGCGATAGACGCGATGTATTTGGCCTATCTTCATATGCCTAATAGTATGGAACAAGCTATAGAATCCATAGCAACTGCAGGGTATACTTCTATTGTATGCATTGTCACATCGCCGTTTTATTCTATGGTTGGAACGGGCGCATATGAACGGAAATTACATTCTATATTACGAGCGTATCCGGATATATCTTGTGAAATTATCAAATCTTGGTGGAATAGACCGCAGTTCTTTGAATACTGGCGTTCACAGTTGATGGCCGCAAATCCATTACAAGCTGATACAGCCTGTATTTTCTCTGCCCATAGTGTACCTACTTCAACGGTTGGTAGCTATGAAGATGAAGTCATGTCCGCATCAACTCAAATTGCAAAAATGGTAGGCCTTAATCACTGGTATCAGGCATGGCAAAGTGCGGCGCCCTATGGTGAATGGTTAGGTCCTACCATTGAAAGTGTCATTGAACAGGCTCTTATAGATGGAGCAAAACGGATTGTATGTATTCCTTTTGGGTTTGTTAGCGATCATGTAGAAATTTTGTATGATAATGATATTATTTGTCGGAATATCGTTGAAAATGCTGGGGCTACATATGAACGTCTGCCTATGCCCAATGGAAATACCCTATTTATGGAGGCCATGGCAAAGGCTATACGAGAAAGGATTAATAAGTGAAGGTAACGATTGTTGGTGGTGGCCTTACGGGGCTTACTGCAGCCTATTATTTAGGCCATGCCAAACCAGATTGGCAGATACAATTATATGAACAGGCCCCTCGATTTGGCGGTAAAATTCAAACGCAACAAGTAGATGATTTTGTTGTTGAGTTAGGACCGGATTCCTACTTGGGCCGCAAAACGGAAATGACGGATCTCATTACAGATCTTGGTCTAGCAGATACGCTTGTATCCAATGAAACGGGGCAGGCCTATGTGTATGACCGCGGCAACATTCACCCAATTCCAGGTGGTTCCATCATGGGCGTTCCTACGGAAATGATGCCTTTTGTGAAAGCGACCTTAATTTCCTGGGCTGGTAAATTGCGTGCTGGTCTTGATTATTTTAAGAAACCATATCCTTTAGATACTCATGGCGATGTATCGATTGGTCATTTCTTCCGTTATCATTTAGGTCAAGAAATGATGGATAAATTAATTGAGCCATTATTGGCAGGTATTTATGGTGGCGATATTTATAAAATCAGTCTATTATCTACATTCCCTCATTTTATTCAAGTAGAACAAAAATATGGGAACATGGTAAAAGGTATGATGGCTGCTAAGATGAGTCACTCCAAAGCCGGTGTCTCTAAGGCCGCCAAAGGGGCTGTTACTGAAGGTGATGTGCCTCGAGCTGGTAAAGGAACCATGACGGATCGTCAATTTGAAAGTCACGAAGCTAAGACTAGTCAAGATACTTCTGCTGGTAATAGTGTAAACGGCTCTAGCCATGTGACAAAGACTAGTTCTAATCATCAGTCTGCTAAGGCACAAGCGGATATGGAAAGTCGAAAGGGTACTGCTGCTCAATCTGGTATGTTCCGTCAATTGACAGGTGGCCTTGAAAGCGTTATCACTGCCATTGTTGAAGCCATGCCTAGCAATGTAACACTGTATACCAGTGCATTAGTATCTGATATTCGCTATACCGATGGTATGTATACTATCGATGTGGTGAATTCTGTAAACAATGCTTGTGGCTGTCAATCTACTACAGATTTAGCTACAGAGGTTCTTCTCGATAAAGCTCCTACCATGGCGGATCATGTGATTATCTCTACGCCACCTGCGACGTATTCACAATGGTTTAAGGATGACGCTGGCTTTGACTTCTTGCGTTCTATGGAGCAATCTAGCTGTGCCATTGCTATTATGGCCTTTGATAAAAGTAACTTCGATGGTGAATTAAAAGGCTCTGGCTTGTTGATTACACGCAATACAGATACACCTCTTACGGCATGTACAATCCTTAATCAAAAGTGGCCTCAAACAACGCCTGACGATAAAATCGTATTGCGCGTCTTTATCGGTAAACCTGGCAATGATGTAGTAGAACATCTCAATGATGAGGAACTTTCAGAATTAGCAGTAAAAGAAATTCAACGTATTATGAGTTTCTCTACGCAACCTGAATGGGTTCGCATTAATCGTCTCATTCACTGTATGCCGCAATATAATGTGGGGCATCGGGCAGGCATTAAAGCTGTACGTGAGCACGTAGCTGAACATTATCCAAATTTGCACCTCATTGGTACGCCATTTGATGGTATCGGTATTCCTGACGGTGTAAAACAGGCAAAAGAACTTGTGCAGTCTATTGTAGGCAGTAATGAAAACTAATATTAAGTAATGAGAACTAATATTAATAAATAATTATAAGAAAAGACTCCATGTGCTATAATAGTATATGGAGTCTTTTCGATTCTTATAGTAATAGAAAGATATCATTTTAATATAATCACCATAGATAGGAGTGATCATAATGGGAAAAGCAATCCCTACAGTAGAAGGTTGGCATAGCCAACACATGGTATTTGCCATGGATTTCAGCGCATGGAACTGCTTTACAGCTGAAGAGAAAGCAGAAGCGCGCAACGAATTAAAAGCATTCTTAGCAGACCTTGAAGCTAAACATCAAGCTAAAGAAGGTAGCTATGCATTCTATGATTGCAATGGCGCAAAAGGGGATTTGATTCTATGGATTCTTGGTCCATCCCTTGAATACTTGGCTCAAGTAGAACGTAAATTCCGTCGTTTAGCTATTGCAAGCGTGTTGGTGCAAACTTATTCTTATACTTCTGTAACAGAAGTAAGCACCTATGTTAAGGCTAAACTTGATACAGAAGAAGTTAACCAAAAACTTTACCCTCATGTACCTCGCGATAAATACATCTGTTTCTACAATATGTCTAAAAAACGCGAAGGTGATGACAACTGGTTCATGCTACCACCACAAGAACGCGGCATGTTGATGAAATCTCACGGCGAGCTTGGTAAAACATATTTAGACGTTCTATCTGAATTTACAACAGGTGGCTGTGGACTAGACGACTGGGAATGGGGTATTACTATCTTTAGTAACGACGACATCCAATTCAAAAAAATCGTATACGATATGCGCTTCGAAGAAGCCAGTGCAAAATACGGCATCTTTAGCGACTTCTACGTTGGTACCATCATCGACGATGCATTACTAGAAGAAATCTTTGGATAATAAAAAAGGGACTGCGTTGCAGTCCCTTTTTGTTATTATTTAATA
>OGKL01000552.1_pt1 | contig 8514 bp, 4 predicted proteins | sample 1572471 | NCBI WGS metagenome assembly OGKL01 (sample SAMEA2582156, study PRJEB24529) | metagenome | biome: Human gut stool | place: China | collected 2011
AGCGTGACTCCGTGCCAGAGGAACTGGATGAAATCACCCGTCACTTGAAGCAGTTGGAGATTGAACGTGAGGCTATCAAGCGCGAAAACGACCAACCTAAGATTCAGCAACTCGACAAGGAGATTGCAGAGTTGAAGGACAAGGAGCATGACTTCCGTGCTAAATGGGAAGGCGAGAAAGCACTCGTCAACAAGATTCAGCAGGACAAGCAGGAGATGGAGAATCTCAAGTTTGAGGCTGAACGCATGGAGCGTGAAGGCAATTACGAGCGCGTAGCTGAAATCAGATACTCTAAGCTGGTAGCTCTCGAAGACGACATCAAGAAGATTCAGGAGCAACTGAAGAGTACTCAGGGCGGTGAGGCGATGATTCGCGAGGAGGTTACTGCCGACGATATTGCAGAGGTAGTAAGCCGCTGGACGGGAATTCCAGTAAGCCGTATGATGCAGAGCGAACGCGAGAAACTGCTCCATCTGGAGGAAGAACTCCACAAGAGAGTCATCGGACAAGACGAGGCTATCACAGCAGTAAGTGATGCTGTACGCCGTTCTCGTGCAGGATTGCAGGATCCTAAGCGTCCTATCGCCAGCTTTATCTTCCTCGGAACTACCGGTGTTGGTAAAACCGAGTTGGCCAAGGCGCTTGCCGAATACCTGTTTAATGATGAGTCGATGATGACCCGAATTGATATGAGTGAGTATCAGGAAAAGTTCAGTGTCACCCGTTTGATTGGAGCGCCTCCAGGATACGTAGGCTACGATGAGGGTGGTCAGTTGACCGAGGCTGTTCGTCGCAAACCATACAGTGTAGTTCTCTTCGATGAGATAGAGAAGGCTCACCCTGACGTCTTCAACACCTTGCTTCAGGTATTGGACGATGGTCGTCTGACCGACAATAAGGGTCGTGTGGTAAACTTCAAGAACACCATCATCATCATGACTTCCAATGCAAGCCGTGAGATGTTGAAGAAGACCTTCCGTCCTGAGTTTCTGAACCGTATCGACGACATCATCACCTTCAAGCCTCTCACCCAGGAGCAGATAGCCAAAGTGGTTGAACTCCAGATGAATAGAGTCAAGAAGATGTTGGAGCCTCAAGGCTTTGAACTCTGCTGGACTCCTGCCGCCATCAGTTATCTTGCTGAGGTTGGTTACGATCCAGAGTTTGGTGCCCGCCCTGTAAAGCGTGCTATTCAGGATTACGTATTGAACGACTTGAGTAAGAAGATTCTTTCCGAAGAAGTAAGTCGTGAGAAGCCAATCACCATCGATTACACCAAGGAAGGTGGATTGGTATTCGAGAACAAGTAATACAAAATTGAAGAAAAGTAATTCAATAGGTTCAAGATAGAAAGAAAACAAGAAAAAAGGTTCCTTCGGGGAGTAACATCCTTCGAAGGAACCTTTTTTTATGCTTTAAAGCAAACCATTTGGTTTCATCAAACAGTAAGTTATTCGATGATGATTCCGCCATTAGGCTGGATTACCACCTTAACCTTACCATCCTTACCTACCTTCAAAGTCTTCTTGACAGAAGTGAAGAACTTCTCGCCCTTTTTCTTAGGCTGGTCGGTGAGATAAGTCACGGTCTTGCCTGCAAACATCGGCAAATTCAGGGTCAGAGCAAGTGGTTTATCTGTAGCATTCAGACCACCAACAAACCATCTGCCTGCACTGGCTGCAGAAGTACCTGTATTGGCAGCAGAAGCTTTACGAGCCACTACTGCATACTGGGTAGGATAACCAGCAATAAACTTCACGTCGTCCCAAGCTGTAGGCACAGCCTTCAGCCAATCCAACTCCCACTGAGGCACATCCTGCAGATTGTTAGGATAGAGACAGACACAGTTTACGCTGCTCTGATTGGTAATCGCAGTAGCCATCTCTAAAATATCGCTTGTATAGCGCTGATGACGACTCTTATTGTCCTTGGAGAAATACTTGTTCATCATCACACCACCCCAGTCGAAACTACCTACAGCATTACGGGAGAAAGGATGCATTGTCATTTCGAAAGCTTCCTTCTTTGCATGATAATCAGTAAAGTAAACATTCTCTGAAGCCAAGGCAGCCTCACTGGAAACATAGTTAGGATACATACGTTCCCAACCGCGAGGCATGGTGCAACCATGGAAGATAACCTCCAAACCATAGTCATTGGCATCGCTGAGAATATCTTCATAAAGTTTCATCGTCTCCTGCTTGTCGCCACCGAAGAAGTCCACCTTGATGCCTACTACTCCGATTTTCTTCATCCATGCCATCTCCTTCTTGCGGGCGATGGAATTGTTCATAATCTGACGAGGAGTCTGCGGAGCATCATTCTCGAAACCGTTGGAATTGTACCAGAGCATCAGGCTTACCTTCTTGCTCTTGGCATACTTACTCAACTCTTCAATGCGCTTTCTGCCTATCTGCTTGTCCCACCAGGCATCCACCAAGATGGCTTCATAACCCTGAGCAGCAGCTACATCAATCATCTTCACCTGATCATCATAGTTGACAGAGTTATCCTGCCAGATCAGCCAGCTCCAAGTATAGCGGGAAGGCTTATAATTCTGAGAAGCCTCATAGAGAGGTTCTACCACATCATAAGGAATGGTGGTTTCCACGATAGGAGCCAGCGATGCACCTACGGTGATGGTACGCCAAGGAGTCTCACCTGGCAAAGGAATGCCAGCAAACTCAGAACCCACACCATTATTCTCACCCTTCTGAGGGAAGGCAACAGTATAACCCTTACCTGGTTCATAATCAGAGAGACGGCTGCCAGGATAAGCGCTGGAAACACCCGTTTCGCTCACCAGTACCCATCCATATTCACCGACCTTGAAAAGACAAGGGAAAGTATAACCCACACCAAACTGAGATTTCACGTTCATCTGGGCATTAGGTGTGTACTCCTCCTCATAAGAAGGTTTGGTACGCTCCCATCCGGTCATCGGCGTAATCTGAGGACAAAGGAAAGTAGTAGTCTTCTCTGGGAAATTGAAACCGCTCACCTCATTATATATAATGACCGACTTCGGATTGTCTTTCTTTGGACGGATCATCTCATACTTGTAAGCAACATCATTGTCAGAAACATGAAGATGAAGCGTCATGGAATCCTTCTTTGCATTGAGGAATCCGATAGTAGCCTCATACACATCTTTCTCTACATGAGATTTCTTCGTATGGTCCATAACATAGGTCAGATGCTTAGGTGTGCCCTTCAGAACTCCCATGGTAAGTCCCTGAGAGAAATCTCCATAATTCGCTACCAGACCGAGAGCCGAAGCTGCCAACATCTGCTTTCCATTCAAATCCACCGTGTAGGAAGCCTTGCCTCCCTCACACTTCACATTCATTACCAACTTGCCATTTGGCGAAGTCACTGTGTAATTGTTGGCTTGCGCACAAACAGCGCCAAGCAACAAAATACTACTTAGAATACTTTTCTGCATTTTGTTATTCTACTATTTAGGTTGATACATTTTCATTTTTAATTATTATTGAATAAGAAACACACGATCTTCATAACGCATTTTCGAATGACAAAGCATCATATATAATATTATGACGACGCATGACATATAACATGTAACTTTCCTCAGCGCCAGCTAATAAAGTGTTATTCCTACATTCGCTTGCAAAGATAAGCATTAAAAAGGAGAACAAGGTGCATTTTTCATTCAAAAAACGTTCATATTTGTCACAAACGGCTATTTTCTACTAATTTCACCACGATTAGAAGCGCATTTAAAACATATTTGTGTAACTACCAGGGCTTAAAACGAAAAAAGCCCCGACATCACGCCGGGACTATTTCAAAGTTTTTTAAATGTTTCAGCAGTTTTGCACTTTATGTAGTTATGATTTTATTTTTGAAAATCAGTTTTGTTTTACGTGTGCAAAATTAATAAAATTATTGATGTAAATCAAAAAAAATCTACTTTTTTATTCAAAAAACCACGCAAACGTTTGCGAATTTTCGACGCCATTTTGCGGTATTTGTGCGAAATGTGTATCAAATACAAGCTGTGCAATTGCGGTATTTCGATAATTCCAATTCCTTCAAAAGGCTTGGATTCATTCTTTCTGAAGGAACAACTAACGACTCCATGAAGAAACGACAAACGACATTCTGAAGGATCGACTAACGCTTTCATGAAGAAACAACAAATGACAATTACAATAAAAAACTATAAATAATTCCTCTATCTTTATTCAAGTAGATATTTTTTTGTTACCTTTGCACATTATATATAATACGCGTGCGCACGAGGACGATGCTTATATCTTGCGCACGAGAGTGAAACCAAATAAAATATATTCTACAGTAGAACATAAATGAAAGAATTTGTAATTTCAGAAGTCAAGGCAGAAACCGCAGTGCTCGTAGGTCTGGTAACCAAGACACAGGACGAAGCCAAGACAAAAGAATACCTCGACGAGTTGGAATTCCTCGCCGATACTGCTGGTGCGGTCACCGTGAAGAGATTCACACAGAAGGTGATTTCACCTAACCAGACCACATACGTGGGAAAAGGTAAGTTGGAGGAAATCAAACAATACATCAAGGAAGAGGAAGAAGAAGATAGAGAAATCGGTATGGTCATCTTTGATGATGAACTTTCTGCCAAGCAGATACGCAACATCGAACAAGAGTTGCAGGTGAAGATTCTCGACCGTACCTCACTCATCCTCGACATCTTTGCCATGCGTGCACAGACCGCAGCGGCAAAGACTCAGGTAGAATTGGCACAATATCGCTACATGCTTCCACGACTGCAACGTCTTTGGACTCACCTTGAGCGTCAGGGAGGCGGTTCTGGTTCTGGCGGCGGTAAGGGTTCTGTTGGTTTGCGTGGTCCGGGTGAAACCCAGCTGGAGATGGACCGCCGTATCATCCTCGGCAGAATGAGTCTGCTGAAAGAACGACTGGCAGAAATCGACAAGCAGAAGACAACCCAGAGAAAAAACCGCGGACGTCTCATCCGTGTAGCACTCGTAGGTTACACCAACGTGGGAAAGAGTACCATCATGAACCTCCTCTCCAAGAGTGAAGTCTTCGCAGAAAACAAACTCTTCGCCACACTCGACACTACCGTGCGCAAGGTTGTGGTAGAAAATCTTCCGTTCCTCCTCGCCGACACCGTTGGATTCATCCGCAAGTTGCCTACCGACCTGGTAGATTCCTTCAAGAGTACACTGGATGAGACTCGCGAGGCCGACCTGCTGTTGCACGTAGTAGATATTTCGCACCCTGATTTCGAAGAGCAGATACAGGTGGTAGAGAAAACGCTGGAGGAATTGGGATGTTCAGACAAGCCATCAATGATTATCTTCAACAAGATAGACAACTATACCTGGGTAGAGAAAGAGGAAGATGACCTGACACCTATGGAGAAGGAAAACATTCCACTGGAAGACCTGAAGAAGACATGGATGGCGAAACTCCACGATGACTGCCTTTTCATCTCGGCAAAGAACAAAGACAACATCGATGAGTTCCGCGAGGTACTCTATAAGAAAGTAAGAGAGCTCCACGTACAGAAGTATCCATACAATGACTTCCTGTACCAGGATTACGAATAAATAATACCTGGAGTTATCCCGAAGAGATAACTCCACAAAAACGTATCAACAATGAATGACTACAGACCTCTAACCTCAGAAGAAATCGAGGTGCTCAAGAGTAATGACTGTTGGGCAGAAGACTGGACCTCCGTGAATGTATCGGAGAACTTCAAGCCCAACTTTATGCATCGCGTGATGCTCTATGGTGAAGTAAACATCGGCGGATTCGACAAGAATGTAGAAGTAAGCCAAGGCTTTGTGAAGCATTCCGGCATCAACAATGCCACCCTGAGAAATGTAACCATCGGAGATGATTGCCTCATTGAAAACGTGGGCAATTTCATCAACAACTACACCATCGGTGATGATTGCTACATTTCCAATATTTCAACCATGGAGACCACAGAGGGAGCTACCTATGGCGAAGGAAACCTGGTAAGTGTACTCAATGAGGTGGGCGAAGGAAATGTCATTCTTTTCAGCGACCTGAACAGTCAGTTGGCTGCATTCATGGTGAAGCATTTCTCCGACAAGGAACTGAAGGAGAAGATACGCCTGCTCATCAAGAGCGATATAGACACCAAGATGCCAGAACGCGGACAGATAGGAAACAACGTGAAGATTATCAACACCAAGGAGATAACCAACTGCGTGATTAATGACTTCTGCGAGGTAAACGGTGCTTCCCGACTCAGCGACTGCACCCTGTTGGGCTCCATCCATGGTAATGTGTACATCGGTACTGGCGTAATAGCAGAAAACAGTATCATCGCTGAAGGTTCGAGCGTTATCAACAGTGTGAAGATACAAGACTGCTTCATCGGTGAGACTTGCCAGTTGAGCAATGGTTTCACGGCCTCAGCTTCCGTATTCTTCGCCAACAGCTATATGAGTAATGGTGAGGCATGTGCCGCCTTCTGTGGTCCATTCACAGCCTCTCACCACAAGAGCAGTCTCCTCATCGGAGGTATGTTCTCGTTCTATAATGCAGGTTCGGCCACCAATTTCTCCAACCACGCCTACAAGATGGGTCCTATGCACTGGGGCATCCTGGAGCGCGGTTCGAAGACAGCCAGCGGCGCTTACCTGCTGATGCCTGCCACGTTAGGAACCTACTCTGTATGTTTCGGCAAACTGATGCACCATCCCGATACCCGCAATCTGCCATTCGCCTATCTGATAGCCGATGGCGACAAGATGTTCCTCATACCAGGCAGAAACATCACAACCGTAGGTCTGTATCGAGACATCAAGAAATGGCCAAAGCGAGATCTCCGTGCTCCAGAAAACCGCAAGAGTATCGTCAATTTCGACTGGCTTTCCCCATTCTCTGTGGGAGAAGTTCTCAAAGGCAAGAAAATCCTCGAAAATCTGCGCGAGGTAACGGGCGATAATGTTTCGCAATACCTCTATCATGAGTACATCATACCAGCCACCTCGCTTCACAAGGGCATCAAGTATTACGACATTGCTCTTCGCATCTACATGGGCGCTGTACTGAAGAGAGTTCTCAAGCGCGACCCGAGCATCACCCCACCAAGTACACAGATTGGTTTGGGCGACTGGGACGACCTGTCGGGCCTCCTCCTTCCAGTATCAGAGGAAGAGAGAATCATCAACGACCTGAAAGATGGAAACATCGAGACCATCCAGGAACTCATCGATCGATTCGAAAATATCGATGCCAACTACCGCGAGTACCAGTGGACATGGACTTACAAGATGATCTGCGATTACTACGGCATTAGCGAGATTACGCTCGAAGATGCCAACCGCATTCACGAGGACTACATCAAAGCCCGCCGTTCATGGATTGCCGAAATCAAGAAGGATGCAGAGAAAGAATTTGCCATGGGAGATGTGGAAGAAGAAGTCTTCCGCAATTTCGTGGATAGTCTTGACCAGGAAATAGATTACGAGAATTAAAAAAACTGACGATGGATTACTCAACGTGTCTGTCAGATAGTTTCAGCTATTAAATTTGAATGTTTCAACAGTAAAAAAGAATATTTCAACAGTTTTAAATTATAACAAAAAAACATTATGGCAAAAGCTCCAGATTTTAAGTACGCTCCAATGTTTCAGCTTGGAGAGGACAAGACAGAGTACCGCCTTATCTCTAAAGAAGGCGTAAGCACAGCAGAGTTTGAGGGTAAGACAATCCTCAAGGTTTCTAAAGAAGCTTTGACTTTGCTGGCACAGCAGGGTTTCCACGACGTAGAGTTCATGCTCCGTCGTGAGCACAATGCTCAGGTAGCTAAGATTTTGACCGACCCAGAGGCTTCTGAGAACGACAAGTACGTAGCTCTCCAGTTCCTCCGCAACGCAGAGACTGCCGTAAAGGGCATTCTCCCATTCTGCCAGGATACAGGTACTGCCATCATTCATGGTGAGAAAGGTCAGCGCGTATGGACTGACTTTGAGGACGAAGAGGCTTTGAGCCTTGGTGTCTATAACACATACACACAGGACAACCTCCGCTATTCACAGAATGCTCCTCTCAATATGTATGATGAGGTAAATACCCGTTGCAACCTCCCTGCCCAGATTGACATCGAGGCTACAGAAGGTGATGAGTACCGTTTCGTGATGGTAGCTAAGGGTGGTGGCTCTGCCAACAAGACTTACTTCTATCCTATGACCAAGGCTACTATCCAGAATGAGGGTACATTGCTTCCATTCCTCGTAGAGAAGATGAAGAGTTTGGGTACTGCTGCATGTCCTCCTTACCACATCGCATTCGTAATCGGTGGTACTTCTGCTGAGAAGAACCTCCTTACCGTGAAGTTGGCTTCTATCAAATACTACGATGAGTTGCCTACTACAGGCGATGAGACAGGTCGTGCTTTCCGTGATATTGACTTGGAAAACAAACTCCTTGAAGAGGCTCACAAAATCGGCTTGGGTGCACAGTTCGGCGGTAAGTATCTCGCTCACGATATCCGCGTGATCC
>OGKL01000576.1_pt1 | contig 7951 bp, 7 predicted proteins | sample 1572471 | NCBI WGS metagenome assembly OGKL01 (sample SAMEA2582156, study PRJEB24529) | metagenome | biome: Human gut stool | place: China | collected 2011
AGGATACAGGGATAATAAGCTTCTCATTCAATAAATACGATGGGTTTATTATTTAGAGCAGAAAAATCAACGGTTATTATTCTCGACCAAAATTATCCCCTACTTCACAAGTAATCGTGATAGCTTCGTCCTTACCATACGGCACGAAGGTTAGCTCCGATGCGTGCAAACATTGGCGTGTATAGGGCTTATTGCGCGTACCATACATAGCATCACCTACGATAGGATGACCAATGTGTTCCATATGCACACGGATTTGATGTGTTCTGCCTGTTAGTAACTTGAACTTTAGTAATGTATAATCACCTTCGTGACCAAGAACGGTATATTCCGTTTGAGCCGATTGACCTAATTCATCCACAACGCGGCGGTTATCAAATACAGGATCAACGCCGATAGGTGCATCAACTACGCCATTCTCCTCAATGCGACCTTCTACGAGACCTGTATAGATGCGATCGATACGCCCCGCTTGTAGTTCATCAGTGTAATATTGCTGAGCTTCCTTTGTTTTTCCAAAGAGAATACAACCAGATGTATCTCGGTCAAGGCGATGTACAGGACGCACCTTGTGCACTACACCTTTTTTCGCATAGTATCCAGCCACATAGTTACTCAATGTACCAGATTTAGTTTGCCCTGCAGGATGAACAAGCATGAAAGGAGCCTTATCAACCACCAAGGTATGAGCATCTTCGTAGAGAACTGTAATGGGACCTTTTTCTACATCGACGCCATAGTCCTTATCCTGTGGTAATTCCAAAGTTAATACATCACCCTTTTTGAGGGAACGCTGGGAATGGGCTACACGGCTATTTACTTTCACCCGTTTCTTGCGGAACATCATTTGAATATCTCGAGAGGATAATGAAAAGCGCTCCTTTACATATTTAGAAACCGTCAATTCTGTTGGTTCTTTCACCGTATACGTTTTCCAGCTCATATTACCACCATTCGTTAATATATGTTTTTTGTTCAGGATACAAAATATCAAAGAACTCTAGCCATTCTTCATTAGCTGAAAGTTTACCTTCAAAAGCAAGATCACGAGCTGTTAATGCACCGATCAAGAGTTGGCTTAAAGCACCAACTTCAACGGTAATATCTACGTCCCCATCCAATGTATCAGACACCTTTTTAACAGTTGGAGTCAATGCGCCGCCATATTGGACTTCATAGCGGCCTTCATTCCACTCACAAAGATTATCTTTAACACCAAAGGTCATTGTAATCGGCATCATCAACGCCTCTGGATTGACAGGAATGGCTTCAAAGGCAGCTTTCACATCTACAATACGGCTCATCATGTACGGCATCGTAGCATGTCCGCATTTACCATCAGGATAGAAGCGATAGTACGTATCGTGAAGGCCTTCATTCCAACGAATCGTAGTGCCTTGAGAACGGTGATTATAGAAGTAGTTCAACAATGCTCGTTGGGCATGACGTGTAGTGTAAACTAATTCAGAAACAGGAATTTCAGGTTGACCTAAGCGATATACCGCATATCCTTCGATAACACCTTCATCATTGCGCACTACAGCGATATTTACGCCTTCTGCGAAGAAGCTACCGAGCAAGCGTTTCCATTCCTTTTCACCACGCTCAGCATAGCCAGAAAGACGAGCTGTGTATGCTTTATATACAGGGTCTAATAAGGTCCATTGATCCACGCTATTTAGCAGGCCAAAGCTCAAGGATTTATCCGTCATAGGGCGCAAGTCTTCAAGAGACATAGTATTTACCCATTGATGAGCATAGAGTTCCCAACCATATTGTTGGTAGAATGCAGCCTTGGAAGGCATTAAAATCGTCAATGCTTGACCGCGGTTGCGAAGTTCTTCAAGAGAAGACTTTAGCAAAGCACCACCTACGCCACCACGACGAGCTGCTGGATGTGTTGCTACACCAACCATGTAGCTTGTAGGCAATACAGCACCACGAACATTGATATTATATTGACGCAAATGAACGGTACTCAACAATTGACCTTGTTCAAGACCAACCATTGTATTTTCTGGTTCATAGCAATTTGTAAAGTAATATTGGAAGAATGGATCTTCCTTTGGTTCAAAGCAGTACGCCCATAGATTTTCTACATGTGGCGTATCTTGAACTGTTGCAATTCTATATTCCATAAGTATATCCTCGTTATAGTATAAAAACCACTTTCTATCTGTTGCATCGCATCGCATCGCATCGCATCGCATCGCATCGCATCGCCATGATGATACAAAACATACAGTCAAATAGATAGGCTAACACTTCTATTATAACAAAAGGAGCTATGAAGCACATCGGCTTCATAGCTCAAATTTTTATTTACCGCCTGTCGCATTGTCTGCTTCGTTAGCATATACTGCGTCATATTTTTCAGCAAAGTGATCTGGATTGTAAGATTCTTTTGCTTGACGAAGACCAGGCAAGCCCATATCTTCTTCACGGTTAATGAATTCTACATCGCTAAATTCATGACGAATGAATTCATTATTGATTGCTTGGTACAAACCACGAATATCTGGATTTGCTTTTTCAATGTGAATCAACGCCATTTTATCATTCAATAATTCACCGATACTGAAAGCTTCAACGCGGCCAAACAATTTGATAGCGCCACCTTTAAGGCCTAACGCCTCCCAATTATCGAATAACAAGTTGATAGCTACCAATTCATCTTCGATACCTTCTTCATGATGAGTTTCTACCCAAGATGCTGCTGTTTCGCGGCACAATGGAATGATATCTTCAGTGATTGGCATATATTCATAGTTAGAATATTGCATGCGGAATTGATTCAAATGGTTTTTCTTTTGACGGAATTTCTTACCAGACAAGTTGATAAGATCTTCAGACTTATAAATGTATTCGTAGTTATCGCGGTCAGGTGTAAATTCATAACGACCAGGACATAACTCTTCCATGCGTTCTTTTACAACTTTGCTAACACCTTTGAAACGGAATGGCAAGTTATTTTCTACGAACCATTCTTTAGCTCGTAATAAACCATCGAGGAACTTTGCATCTTTACCAGCAAATGGAGGCAATAGGAATGGTTCACGTTTACCGCCACCTTGAATGTACAATACGCCATTTTCCTCAGCCCAACGAATGCCATACGCATCTTGCCACATAAACAATGTAGTAAAGCAATTATCGGATGCTTCATAATGATGTTGTTCAAAATACTTGTCGATTAATGGTTTATCTCGCAATTCAAAACGTTTAAATTCTAAAATAATAATCTCCTCCTTTTCAACATTCATGGTTGCTAGTTTCTAGCTACACATAAGATATTTATTGAACCTTCACCTTTTCACCTAGTTCAAAGGTTCCCTTGGTTGTAATAACTTGTTCGCCTTCATTGAGGCCTGTCATGATGGACACATACCCATCTTGTTCATCCCCTACTTCGACGACACGTACGTCTACCGTATTATCAGCGGTTAATACATATACATATTTACCATCTTGATTTTCACGTACTGCCGCAGCAGGAACAACGAGCATCTTAGCTTGAGCACTAGATTCGATGGTCAAACTATAAAATTCACCAGCCTTAATAGCTCCTTTTTCGTTGTTGAAAGTAGCCTTAACTAGTACACTTGGTACATTTTCAGGCTGATTTGTATCTATATAGGTCAACTCACCTGGAATATCTGAATCACCGACATGTAAAGACACTTTAATACTTGATTTTGCCTCTGGGCTAGCTAATTTCATAGCCGCATCACGAGGAATACTCAATGATGCTACCATAGGCGTCTCTTGTTGTATCAACATAAATGGACGATCTGCAATCGCCATTTGACGATCTTCATTATAAATAGCCGTCACCACACCGGCTATAGGAGCCGTAATATTAGCAGCTGCTATCTGTGCGGATACTTGAGCAATTTGTGCTTCAATAGCAGCAACGCTTGCGCCATTGCCACCACCGCCACCACCAGTTGTGGTTGTCACAGTTTGAGGTCGAGACCGTTCTAAAATACGATTATATTCCTTTTCTGTAATATTACCAGCTTCACGCATCTGACGTGCACTTTCAAGTTGTGCACTGCTAACCGTAGGCGCCGTCGTTGTCGTTGTTGTTTCAACAGCAGGCGTATAGGATTGGGCCGCACTAAACTGACCTTGTAAGGACGCTAATTGTTGTTGAAGCGCAGACGTATCAATTGTCGCCACCACTTGACCTTGTGTTACCTTATCGCCTACCTTCACAGCATACGTAGCAGCACCTGATACAGCGGGCGTAATAGTGGACTTATTAAGAGCTGTTACATTTGCTTCATTATGAATTTGTAACGGCATATCTTTATAAGTAACATCGGCAACGGATACCGTAGATGTACCACAACCTGCAATCGCACATACAACAATGACCAACAGAACCATTACGGCACCAAGTCGAAATTTGTTCATACTTTCACCTTATCTCTATCCATTGTATTGATTTTTATCAATACCTTAGTATATCACAAAATCAATAAGAATTGTATGAAAGCTAATTCCCTATATGATTAGATATTACTAGTCAGAAATAATATCTGATATAATATTCCTGAACAAGTATACATATGGAGGTTTCTCATGGAAGAACGTATGGATTTTAGAATTTTAAATAATGGTAGCTTTGTGCCATCCATCGGATTTGGCACCTACAAAACAGGAACGTCGGAGGAAACGGAGCAAGCTGTAACGAATGCCTTACAGGCTGGATACCGTTTACTCGATACGGCAGCTTATTATGATAACGAAGAAGCCGTCGGCAAGGGCATGAGTGCATCTGGTATTAATCGGTCCGACATCATTGTAACCACTAAAATTTGGCATACCAATGCCGGTTACGATGCTACGATGCGCGCTGTTGAAAGTTCTCTAAAGAAGTTAAATACTAATTATATAGATATCATGCTTATTCACCAACCAATAGGTGATTACTACGGCTCTTGGCGCGCTATGGAGGAATTATACGACCAAAACGTACTACGCGGGTTGGGTCTTTCCAACTTCTACGAAGACCGTTTAATCGACTTGCTATACCACTGTAATGTAAAACCTGTGGTGAACCAAATCGAGTGCCACCCGTTTAACCAACGTCAATCCTTATTACAATTAATGCGTAAGCATCAAGTAGTAGGTATGGCGTGGTCTCCATTTACTCGTGATCGCCAGCCTATATTTGACCACCCTATCATCAAGAGCTTGGCTGAAAAGTACGGCGTTAGTAAACACCAAATTATCTTACGTTGGCATATCCAACGAGGCATCATTCCATTGCCAAAGGCAACAAGCTTAGAGCATATGAAGTCTAACTTTGATGTCTTTGACTTCAAATTATCCATTACAGATATGGATTCTGCTTTGCCGGCTCTACTTTAACTCAAGGCTTTCCAGTCCTGCTTTAACCAGTTCCATCATCCGCTCATACTGCCCGCTAAGATACAGATATCCCATAAGAGCCTCAAAACCCGTTGCTCTTCTGTAATCTCCAATGCTTGCATTCTTGGCAGATGTGTATGACTTTGCATTACGTCCTCTCTTATACACAGCTTCCTCATGTTCACTGAGCATTGGCTCTATTACACCTATCATGGCAGATTGGGATTCAGCCTTAACAATACTGCTCGTTTTCTTGTTAAGCTTATTAACCTGCATATTTCCCTGTTCTATAACCCATGTCTTAATGACAAGGTCATATATGCTGTCCCCGATATATGCAAGAACAAGAGGTGATAACTGCGAAGGCTCTGTATGCTTCATATCCAGACCTTCATATATGCATTTTACAAGGTCGTTATCTAGGCTCTGCTCCATCTTACGCCCTCTCTTGTATCCTTAAGAACAATCCCCTTTGCTAATAACTCATCTCGAATTTCATCAGCTCTTGCAAAATTCTTATCTTTTCTTGCCTGCTGTCTCTCGGCAATAAGTGCCTCGATATCCTCATCAAGCATTTCTTCCTTCTTGTCTGTCTTAAGTCCAAGAATATCTGTGAGAGTTGTAATCTTCTTCATAAGAGTATCGATGTATTCCTTGGAATTGTCTGAGCTTGAATTAGAGTTAGCAAGCTTTACAAGTTCAAATATAGCTGATATTGCGTCTGCTGTATTGAAATCATCGTCCATTGAATCTTCGAATTTCTTATAAATGTCATCTATAGAAGCTATTATCTTCTTCTCATCCTCTGTCATTGGAACATCTTTGGCATTCTCTGACAGATGTCTTAAATTATCAACTGCAGTTAAGATTCTGTCTAATCCGTTCTTTGCTGATTCCATAAGGTCATGGCTGAAATTAACAGGATTGCGGTAATGTGCGCTTAACATGAAGAATCTTAACACTTCAAGGTCATATTCCCTGCTTATATCTCTTACTGTAAAGAAATTGCCTAAAGACTTAGACATCTTCTTGTTATCAATATTAAGAAATGCATTGTGCATCCAGTACTTAGAGAATGGTACTCCATTAGCTGCCTCTGACTGTGCAATCTCATTCTCATGGTGAGGGAATATTAAATCCTCTCCACCTGCATGGATATCGATTTCGTCAGCAAGGTACTTCTTAGACATAACAGAGCATTCAATATGCCAACCCGGTCTTCCATCGCTCCAAGGTGATGGCCAAGATGGCTCTCCTTCTTTCTTAGGCTTCCAGAGAACGAAATCAAGTGGGTCTTCCTTCTCATCCTCACCTGTAACCTTAAGGCTGTGTGCCTCATCTCTGTGTCCTGCCTCCAAGTCGTCAATATTCTTCTTAGATAACTTTCCGTATTCTGCGAACTTTCTTGTTCTGTAGTATACAGTTCCATTGACTTCATAAGCATAACCCTTGTCAATAAGAGTCTGTATCATATCAATCATTCCGCCGATTTCCTGAGTTGCAAGAGGATGTGTTGTTGCAGGCTTAATATTCATGCCCTCCATATCCTTCTTACATTCAGCAATGTATCTTGTTGAAATCTCCTCAGCAGATACACCTTCTTCATTAGCTTTCTTAATAATCTTGTCATCTACATCTGTAAAGTTAGATACATAATTAACATCATATCCCTTATACTCAAGATATCTTCTTACTGTATCAAATACAATCATAGGTCTTGCGTTACCAATATGAATAAGGTTGTATACAGTAGGTCCGCAGACATACATTTTAACCTTACCTTCTTCTAATGGCTTAAACTCTTCTTTCCTTCTGGATAAAGTATTATAAATCCTCATGTCAGATTTCCTTTCATAATCACACTTTAGTTATCATCATACGAGCTGCGGCTTTCATTGACGCTGTTCTCAAGGTGTGCAAGTCTCTTCTTAAGTCTTGCGTTCTCCTGCTTTAAGTTCTCGATATCCTGCATAACAGGATCTGGAAGATGTATCTGGTCTAAATCATCAAACAGTCTTACGCTGTCCTGAATAACAACTCTTCCTGGAACACCAACCACTGTAGAATTTGCTGGCACATCCTTTAATACAACAGAACCCGCACCAATCTTGCAGTTATCACCTATGGTAACTGAGCCAAGAATCTTTGCTCCTGCTCCTACCATAATATTATTTCCCAGAGTAGGATGTCTCTTCCCCTGTTCCTTGCCTGTTCCTCCAAGTGTAACGCCCTGATAAAGTGTTACATTGTTACCGATAATAGCTGTCTCTCCGATAACAACTCCATGTCCATGGTCAATAAAAAGTCCTTCGCCAATCTGCGCTCCCGGATGTATCTCAATTCCAGTCTGTCTTGCAGTTTTCTGTGAAATCTTTCTCGCCTTGTAATATTCGCCCTTAAGATATAACTTATGGGCTTTTCTATATTTAAGTATTGCCTTAAAACTAGGATAAAGATATACCTCTTTATCCTAGTAGATCGGAAGAGCGTCGTGTAGGGAAAGAGGGTAGATCTCGGTGGTCGCCGTATCATTAAAAAAAAAAAATCATTTTCGGTAGAACTGCTGAGTGCC
>OGKL01000593.1_pt1 | contig 7700 bp, 7 predicted proteins | sample 1572471 | NCBI WGS metagenome assembly OGKL01 (sample SAMEA2582156, study PRJEB24529) | metagenome | biome: Human gut stool | place: China | collected 2011
CGCTACGGTGAAGTTGCGACCTTCCTTGGTCGCACTGCAATGAATGATGATTTCCCTTATCTTACGCATGATATTGCTATTTTAAATGAATGAATGTTAGGGTGGAAATCCTAAAATGCTATCGAGATATCATCACTACCCCAATCTATGATATGTAACTTGATACACTCCATCTTTTTAGAAGCCTTCCTTAATCGTTCACAAAGTCGGTCGAAGTATTCCTGAGAATGAATCACCAGCCCAGAGGCTACAGCCTTACCCAGAATGATGCATCCATATTTCAGCGTCATCGGACCATTTCCGGGCTTGAGACAAGGAGAATTGATGCCCACTTCCCAAACAGCCTGTCCCTTCCTCAGGATAACAGGCATTTTCCTACTCTTATTAGCTATAGAAACAAAAGCTATCTCATAGTCTCCTGCAGGCAAATAATGCTCAGGATGTTCTATGGTATTACAAACTTTCGTACCCTTTATTACTAATGTGCCATCTACTCCCCATCGGGTAAAGCGACGGCGATAAATGATTATTTCCATAAATATCAAAAAATTAAATTGATTTATTGATAGAGCCATTAAGGATTTCCTTACTGAAAATCCTTAATGACCGAAAATGACCGTGACCGTTAATGACCGGATGTATTAATGGTCACTTACTTTAAACCACTATTATACTGCAGGTTGAACCTTCTGGTAACGCATATCGGGCAGCACACCTATCAATCCCTGCCGCTTCCAGTTTTTCAACATCTGTCTAACAACCTCACGAGTTACGTTTGCCCCCTTTACTGCTATACTTTGCTGTAATGCCTGCTCAAAGGAAAAAGTAACGTCAAGCCGCTCGAAGATGGAATCATTTTTGCCGCGTCGGGAACGATCATAAGTTGTCTGACCGCAATAACTCTTGGATGAGAATGCATCCTCTATGCGACTACGGAAGAAGTAGAGTGCATTGTCCAACTGATAATCTGCCAGGATATTGAAGGCTTCGAGTATGGTTGGTGTCTGAGTCTTTACGATCATTTCCTTCCATAACAGCGGATTCTGTTTCAGCTGCTTCTCGGCACCCTGGAAACCATGTTTCTGAATCAGCGTCTCAGCCACCTTACAGAGCATGATGCAGGTCATCATTCTCATCGTGGTAGGACAGATACGGAAACGCTGGCGGGCTTTCACCTTGTCGTCATTTTTCATGGTCTCCAATCGTATCTGTTCCAGCCACTCCCTGCCCTTATTCTCCAACTTAGGCAGAACCACCTCGCCCTCCATCAGGGGCAAGAGATGAGCTATCTGCCGTATGTGCTCACGTTGAGTTTCGGTCAGCACAAAGAGATTGTCTGTAAGCGGAGTGAACGTGTTGTCCGGCGTTCGCGCCACGACAATACGGCTTTGGAAACCATCCGTATAATTGTTCACTACTCGATAGAGTGCATCTGGCGTTCCGCACATCACAACGTTCCACAAAAGATGTTCGATATGAACATTCACCGCATCTGCACTTCTTGCCTCGCGCTCATAGCTCGTTCCGTCGTAAGCCTGTCTTAACATGACAGAAAAATCGCTCATTGCCGATTTCCACTTCTGTGCTACGGTGTCAGCTTCCGGAGTGAACGAGAAGGCGTGCTTGCCTTCAGTATTAGCCAGTCGTTCAGCCAGATTCGCCACCGTATTGTTCAGTGTCAAGCATCTTACAGGCAGTTTCGGCTCTTCCGGCTGCTCCTTCTTGTTCTTGGCTGCACGCTTCTTGGCTCTCCATTCATCCTCCTGCTGCTGATACATTTTGTCCATCTGTTTCACTTCCGAAGTCCATGCATCAACCACAGGGTCAATACTTCCTTTACCCGAGGCGAAATCACCGGCAATGTAGGAGATGAGATTGAGCGAGTTCATCTTTCCGTGAACGGAAACCTTCACGCCCGTGGCGAGCATTCCGATGGTAGGACAGATGGCTGTAATCACTGGCATTGCCAGAGCCGGTCCAACAGCACTGATGGAATCACGCACGCCTTGTGGCATCTTGGGTAAAGCATCGTAATAGAACAGATCATCCTTGGCGTTAGCTTCGTCCAAGGCATTCACCAGCGCCTCGCTGTCTTCATCTGCATTCCCGTTCGAAGCCCCCAGTTTCAGTTTCTCCTGTCTCAGCGCAGCCAGCACATCCTTCAGTCGCTTAGGCATTTGCGTGATTTTCTCGTTCAATGCCGAGTTGATGCAAGCCATCTTTTCCTGCTCGGGAAACCCATCGTAGCAGGGAATAATCTGAGCCAGCAGATTGCGGTCAAAACCACAGATGTGGCGCAGGTTCACAGCCAGTTCGAAGGTCAGCGTATTGCGGTTGGAGCGCATCGGTTCCTGCCCATCATTATACATCTGCCACCACTTCTTAATGATTTCCCCATAAGGAATCCCGAGATAATTGTCCTGAGCAGAAGAAGTAGTTGAAGTAGCAGAAGTTGACGCAGCAGAAGTAGAATTTCTCGAATTCTTAAATTCCTGACCCTTAAAAACCCCTGGAGAATCCTTCTTGAATTCTTCCTTCCAAGGCTCATAATGCTTGTTTGCCTTGTGCGCTCCTTCCGGCAGTTCCTCCTGTCCGTATCTTTCACGCTCTTCTAGAACTTTCCCTTCAGCAGCCACAGCAGCCTCATCGTAAGCATCCTTGAAGAGTCGTGGCGAAAGGAAGAGCAGATCTTCGCCATCCGATGTGGTAGTGAAGTAAACCCGGTTAATATCGTGAGCCGAAGTATCCATTTCGCACTTGAGCATCGTAGCAATCCTCACCTGATTCTCCAGAACCGTCTTGCCCTTTTCACGCTCAAACACCGCATGTCCGCCTTGTCGTGCACTGCGTTCCAGCATCAGCAGTCCGTACTTGTCCGGTTCCTTCAGCAGCAGCTTGGCAGCCTTGGCAAAAGCCTCCGGCTCATCCATATCAAACCCGAAAGCACCGCTTGGCAGTTTCATTCCCTTCACCACCCCTTGCGGATAGTGGCCGGAATAATTAAACTGCACCAGTCTCCGTTTCGCAGCATCGTTTCCGGCACGAGCCAGACGCAAATTCGCCTTCTGCTCGTTGCTTCCACGCAGCTGCTTATACTCCTCTTCCGAGGTGATGGAGCGGGCAACCTTGTGCCCGTTCTCCACCTTAATTAAATAACAACTCATCTATCTTATTACTTATCTTTTTAATTGATAATCCACTAAAGCATCAGCCCCTTCTGCTGACTCAACAGCCAGCGTTTGGGCGATGTTGAGTCCCTCATGGCAGAACACCTTCAGCGTGAGCTGAATAGCCCCATCCTTGGTCTTGCTCAACCGACCATGCGCCAGTTTCTTAATCAGTTCCGACTGGCTTTTCGGCTTAGAAACTGCTACGAAATCAAATGTTCCGTCTTGCATTTGCTGAGCCACGCCATGACGGCGAAAAGCTTCTACAACACCCTGATTTACAGAATCAGGACTGAAGAGGAAATACTGCTTATCATCATAGTAAGCCATTCCACCGAGCTGCACATGCTGGCAGCCGTTATTATTCACCTGCTGGTTCTGAACATTGTTCTGAACCTTATTATTTTTCTTTGCACTCATAAAATCTTAAATTAAAATTGAAGATGAACGAAAGAAGTGTCGTAAGTTTCAGTTTGCGCAAATTATCCCGGGACAATTCTCACGCCACCTATTTCAATTCAAGATTAATTACTTGCCAAGTTTCTCAATGTCCGTAACCAGGATATCCTGATAAACCTGACCATTATACTCACGAGTCGTAAACCGGAGCGTTACCGCCACCAGTTCGCCCGGAGCATACTTACACTGGGCCATATTACCCAGCATTGCCGCAGCATACTGGTTCTCATACTTGCCGCCCATCTCCTGGAGAACGATGTTGCATTTCATCATCTGTCCGTTCTCACTTTTCTGACTCTGTACAGCGAAAGCCTCGCCCTGCTGCACCACTCTCATAAACATTCCGTTCATAATCTATAAACCGCAAGGTCTAACCTTCCTTTAAGGTTTTCTTTAATCCGCCCAACCTTGCTAAAGCTGGTGCAAAGATAGCAACACTTTCGATGCGGCGGAATAGTTGGTGAAAGAATGCCCCCTCATCTTTTCACCACTTTTTATTTCAGCTCTGCTTCAAGGATGTTTTTCATCACGATAAGCAGGCTGACGGCTCCGTCGCCCCCACAGGCCATTCGCCGTTCATATTCCTTATTAATAAGGTCGAAGAAGAGTTTCAGATAGAACCGCTCCGTAGCTTTCTTCATCTTCTTCCCGTCTCTGATATTCCTCAGCGTAGGATAGTTGATGCTGCTGTCGAGCCTTGCCAGTTTGCTGTGCGTATAGCCCAACTTGATGACGGCTTCATAGGCAATGCCCAGAGCCGTAAGCTGATGTTTTTTTTCTGCCATGATTCCTGATCGGTTTGCGAGAGAAGCCGTGGATTCCCGATGGCCATCTTCAATCACGTTGTGAGGTTCCCCGCCTCCGCTCAGGTTAATACTAAAATAAAAAAACTCGGAAATGAGAAACTGATTCCCAAATCCGAGCGCAAAGATAAGAATATTAGTCTGTAGATAAAAATACGCATAAAAAAATTAAGAGGCTATTTCTTATCAGCAACTTATCTGCTGGTAATCAGACAGAAAGCGGGCGCTGACAGAATTATTCCATCAACGCCCTCATTATCTTTATCTGTAACAGCTGCTTTTTATCCGATTGCAGATAATATGAATTGCTTTATTTTAGCATGCATTTCTTTGGTTAAAGTAGTATTACTGGATCCAAAATCGGCATGGTTTCCAATATAGGCTCTCACGTTCACTCCTACTGCATCGCTGATTGTTTGGATACTTCCTGCTAACACGAAACCATCACCATAAGGAGTAACATGCAATATGCCAAGAACATTCGCTACTAGCTTCAGATTATGACCCCATTTATTGTTTCGAGGTTGTTCCTTTTTGAGCAAAAGGGAAATTTCTTGTTCAGCACAAATATTCCTCCAAATATTTTTGTAAACATCCCAGTCTATATTCAGAAAGCCTCTGATTCCCCGTGTGAGTTTCTCTATCTCTTCTACCCATCTCTCCACCTTTACCTTAGCTTCTTCGTCCATCAATTCCAAAGGAGATTTCACATTCAAATAGTCTGTTACGGGTAAAATAATCTTATTTCCCTCGTTATCGTAGCGTCTGCTTTTATATGCCGCGATTAATTTCACAAAAAAAGGCTTATTCTTCAAACGACGAGCCAAGACCATACAGACAGCCCGGTTAGGATTACGCTCGGCAGCATCATCCTCTTCATCTGGTGCTGCATCACACATCTGGGTGAATAGAACCGTAAGAATGATTATGGCGGTGGACTCAGACTGGTGCCGTTTCACGAGATCTCCATAAAGAAATTCTACCTCATTATCACGATGTTCCTTGATTGCAGACAGCTTCTGGCGAATCATTTCCGTTTCACTCCATACTTCTACAGCATTTAGACCATTCAGTTGTTGCTCAAGCAAACAGAGAATCCATGTCCAGGTTCTAAACAAATCATCGCCCCTATAACGGGCACGTAAGGAGGTAAGTCTCTCCTCCGAAAAACGTTCAAACTTTTCCATCCCCTAATCAGCTTAATGAGTAAATGTATCCGGCATATCCTTCATAAAACTCTTCACCTTATCCATAGCAGATTGTCCCATGCCAGGAATCGGCTGTGCTCCGATTACCAGATTATTAAACACCTCAGAATCGAGTTCACGCACCACGAATTGGTTTTTGCCGCATAATATAGCCTTTCCTTTTTCACCATTTGGAAGCATCTTTATCCATGCTCCCGCTCCTGATGCGCCTGCAATAAGTGCAGTCTGGCGCGAATTTTCCGGATCGATTTTTACCGCACCACCTTCGTTTGCACCGAATGTAAAATCAAGATCACTATCCCAATCCTCACGGGCAGTTTTGAGATATTTATCCATCACTTTGGTCAGACGATCTAAATTGAGATGAGGGAAATGAAAAGTCACTTTACTGAAGCCATTAGGGTATTTTTTCAGCATATCCCAAAACACATTCGAACTGTAAACCGCAGATAGTTCAACCTTCAACAGTTTACTCTTCAGCAGTTTGCAGAAGGATGCTTCGAGAATATTAGCCACAGTTTTTGTATGGCTGAAAGCCGTAGATTTTCGCTCTATGGCGATGCGTTGGATTCCTGGGCGATTGTCGATGATGACCAGACAATTTCTATAATCAGCATATTTTTGAGACTTCAGGTGTTCGTCGGTAATCGTTACGTTTGTAACATTTGCCACACGCATTACATAGACATTATCTTGTGGTTTCACTATTTGTTTGTGCCAGTATGGTTTCTTTCTGGCATTCTCAAACGGGAATGGTTTCTCGAAATCAGTCAGCAAAAGCTCTTCAAGCAATTGCTGGCGATTTTCAAATGATTCTTGCACATTTACTTTTACCCAGTCGGGGAACTCAAGTTGATATTCTTCGTTAGGTCTTATGATGCGTAAGAAATTGTAGTTGTAAATTGCAAATCCAGACATGGTCTTCTATGTTTATTTATTTGTTTATAAGTTTATTCAAGTTTGAATTTTATATTTATAGCCTGCTTTTTATAGCAGAATTGCCTTCAAAGGTACAAAATAATTGCGAAACATCTACATTTTATTATAAATATTAACACAAAAATGTAGAAAAAGACTTACCTAGGGATTTTAACCTTTTATACAAGGAAATGAGTATAAAAGCTGATTATGTAAATAATGCTTACCGCCCCAAAATAGAGCAATATTAAAGGAAGAAACTATGCAAAGGGTAATGATATAAAACATACTTAGGATAGTTATGTTCGATATTTTTACTCTTCTATATAAAGAAGCAAAAGAACTGATATCAAAGTGGTTTTATAGATTTCCAAAGGGAAAAACGCAAAAATGCTCTTCCTCACATCAATTCATGCTCCAAAGAAAGGGCATTTATGGCAGAAATGAGAGCGAAGGGAAGGCGAAAAGTGGGGCAAAGAAGCAACAACATTGTAGGGAAAGGACGCTGACATATGTAGCTTATTTCTATACATTTAAACACAGATAAAAATATATAATGGCTTATTATAAATCATTAATGCAGAACAAATTACAAGTACAGTACTAGCATTAAAAGAGTATTAATTAAAGCCTCAGAATCCGGTCATTAATGCCCGGTCATTTTCGGTCATTAAGGTTTTCGGGGGCGAAAAAGAGAGCTATAATATAATATTAAAATATTTAATATATATTATAGGGGCTAAATGACCGGAAGTAATTTTTCTTAATGACCGATAATGACCGGTCACTAATGACCGGATGCAGCCCGTTGCCATGACACTCTTCACCTACTCTCGAAAGACTCCATTTCACAAGATTCCGGAAAACTGAATTCAAGTTGCCGGAAAAGTATTGCTTCCTACTGCGCTTTTTCGTACCTTTGCACCAGCAATCGAAAGAAAGCTATTTTGTACCTAAAGGCGGTCATCTATGAAGACCGAGACAGGGAACAAAAGATGACAGGCGCCGGTCATCAATGAAGACTCTGAAAAGGACAAGAAAAAGCATCTGGGAAATTGTGATTAAATAAACTCTTTAAAGCATAACATAGTATGATTAATTACAGCATCGTAATGCGTAGCGTGAACGCAAATCTTCTGGAAATC
>OGKL01000602.1_pt1 | contig 7626 bp, 1 predicted proteins | sample 1572471 | NCBI WGS metagenome assembly OGKL01 (sample SAMEA2582156, study PRJEB24529) | metagenome | biome: Human gut stool | place: China | collected 2011
AATTTCCTATTACAAAAAAACCGCCACACTGTCTCCAGTGTGACGGCTTCTCATCTTCATGAGGCATCGGGGATTCGAACCCCGGACAACTTGATTAAAAGTCAAGTGCTCTACCGACTGAGCTAGTGGATCATACTTGGCAGGGGTAGCTGGATTCGAACCAACGCATGAGGGAGTCAAAGTCCCTTGCCTTACCGCTTGGCTATACCCCAATAATATAAAATAGGCGAGTGATGGGGATCGAACCCACGCATGCCAGAGCCACAATCTGGTGTGTTAACCACTTCACCACACCCGCCATATCACAATAAACACGGGCAGTAGGAATTGAACCCACACTGAAGGTTTTGGAGACCTTAGTTCTACCTTTAAACTATGCCCGTAACTATGGAAGGGGAGGGATTCGAACCCCCGAACCCGAAGGAGCGGATTTACAGTCCGCCGCGTTTAGCCTCTTCGCTACCCTTCCTGATTATTGAATTGATGGCGCGAGACGGAATCGAACCGCCGACACATGGAGCTTCAATCCATTGCTCTACCAACTGAGCTACCGAGCCAAATTGCGGGAGCAGGATTTGAACCTACGACCTTCGGGTTATGAGCCCGACGAGCTACCGAGCTGCTCCATCCCGCGATAATATTAAGGAGGATGTGGGATTCGAACCCACGCACGCTTTTACACGCCTGACGGTTTTCAAGACCGTTCCCTTCAGCCGGACTTGGGTAATCCTCCAAGATAACAATGGACCTTGTAGGACTTGAACCTACGACCACTCGGTTATGAGCCGAGTGCTCTAACCAGTTGAGCTAAAGGTCCAAGTAATCCATATATAGCGGCGAAGGGGATCGAACCCCCGACCTCCCGGGTATGAACCGGACGCTCTAGCCAGCTGAGCTACACCGCCATAATATCGGGAAGACAGGATTCGAACCTGCGACACCTTGGTCCCAAACCAAGTACTCTACCAAGCTGAGCTACTTCCCGATCTAAAGCTTTCGCCTTATGCACCCTAGAGGAGTCGAACCTCTAACCGCCTGATTCGTAGTCAGGTACTCTATCCAGTTGAGCTAAGGGTGCTTATTATTAAATTATGCCGAGGACCGGAATCGAACCGGTACGAAAGTTTCCTTTCGCAGGATTTTAAGTCCTGTGCGTCTGCCAGTTCCGCCACCCCGGCTCCTCAAGCGAACGACGGGATTCGAACCCGCGACCCCCACCTTGGCAAGGTGGTGTTCTACCACTGAACTACGTTCGCATTTTATGCCGGCTACATGACTTGAACACGCGACCCTCTGATTACAAATCAGATGCTCTACCAACTGAGCTAAGCCGGCTAACTTTTCTAATGCGGGTGAAGGGACTTGAACCCCCACGCCGTTAAGCGCCAGATCCTAAATCTGGTGCGTCTGCCAATTCCGCCAAACCCGCAAAATATGACCCGTACTGGGCTCGAACCAGTGACCCATTGATTAAAAGTCAATTGCTCTACCAACTGAGCTAACGAGTCTCAAATATTTCTACTTGAACGGTCCCGACGGGAATCGAACCCGCGATCTTCGCCGTGACAGGGCGACGTGATAACCGCTACACCACGGGACCTATGGGAGTTAACGGGATCGAACCGCTGACCCTCTGCTTGTAAGGCAGATGCTCTCCCAGCTGAGCTAAACTCCCTTTGTGCTAAGCAACTACCGTATCTAACAGGGGGCAACCCCCAACTACATCAGGCGTACTAGGGCTTAACTTCTGTGTTCGGCATGGGAACAGGTGTATCTCCTAGGCTATCGTCACTTAACTCTGAGTATTCTCAACTCAAAATTGAATATCTATACTGTATCAAGAAACCAAATCGTTGTCAATATGTCTCAGTTACTTTCTTTGGATAAGTCCTCGAGCTATTAGTATTAGTCCGCTACATGTGTCACCACACTTCCACTTCTAACCTATCAACCTGATCATCTCTCAGGGCTCTTACTGATATAAAATCATGGGAAATCTCATCTTGAGGTGGGTTTCACACTTAGATGCTTTCAGCGTTTATCCCTTCCCTACATAGCTACCCAGCGATGCTCTTGGCAGAACAACTGGTACACCAGCGGTAAGTCCACTCTGGTCCTCTCGTACTAGGAGCAGATCCTCTCAAATTTCCTACGCCCGCGACGGATAGGGACCGAACTGTCTCACGACGTTCTGAACCCAGCTCGCGTGCCGCTTTAATGGGCGAACAGCCCAACCCTTGGGACCGACTACAGCCCCAGGATGCGACGAGCCGACATCGAGGTGCCAAACCTCCCCGTCGATGTGAACTCTTGGGGGAGATAAGCCTGTTATCCCCAGGGTAGCTTTTATCCGTTGAGCGATGGCCCTTCCATACGGAACCACCGGATCACTAAGCCCGACTTTCGTCCCTGCTCGAGTTGTAGCTCTCGCAGTCAAGCTCCCTTATACCTTTACACTCTGCGAATGATTTCCAACCATTCTGAGGGAACCTTTGGGCGCCTCCGTTACCTTTTAGGAGGCGACCGCCCCAGTCAAACTGCCCGTCAGACACTGTCTCCGATAGGGATAACCTATCTGGGTTAGAGTAGCCATAACACAAGGGTAGTATCCCAACAACGCCTCACTCGAAACTGGCGTCCCGAGGTCATAGGCTCCTACCTATCCTGTACATGTGGTACAGATACTCAATATCAAACTGCAGTAAAGCTCCATGGGGTCTTTCCGTCCTGTCGCGGGTAACCTGCATCTTCACAGGTACTAAAATTTCACCGAGTCTCTCGTTGAGACAGTGCCCAAATCATTACGCCTTTCGTGCGGGTCGGAACTTACCCGACAAGGAATTTCGCTACCTTAGGACCGTTATAGTTACGGCCGCCGTTTACTGGGGCTTCAATTCATACCTTCGCTTACGCTAAGCACTCCTCTTAACCTTCCAGCACCGGGCAGGCGTCACCCCCTATACATCATCTTACGATTTAGCAGAGAGCTGTGTTTTTGATAAACAGTTGCTTGGGCCTATTCACTGCGGCTGACCATAAGTCAGCGCCCCTTCTCCCGAAGTTACGGGGCCATTTTGCCGAGTTCCTTAACGAGAGTTCTCTCGCTCACCTGAGGCTACTCGCCTCGACTACCTGTGTCGGTTTGCGGTACGGGTAGAGTATAATTAACGCTAGAAGCTTTTCTCGGCAGTGTGACATCACTAACTTCGCTACTAAACTTCGCTCCCCATCACAGCTCAATGTTATAGATATAAGCATTTGACTCATATCACACCTCACTGCTTGGCCAGACACTTCCAATCGTCTGGTTTAGTTAGCCTACTGCGTCCCTCCATCACTATATACTCTAGTACAGGAATATCAACCTGTTGTCCATCGGATACACCTTTCGGTCTCTCCTTAGGTCCCGACTAACCCAGGGCGGACGAGCCTTCCCCTGGAAACCTTAGTCTTACGGTGGACAGGATTCTCACCTGTCTTTCGCTACTCATACCGGCATTCTCACTTCTATGCGCTCCAGCACTCCTCACGGTACACCTTCTTCGCACATAGAACGCTCTCCTACCATACCTATAAAGGTATCCACAGCTTCGGTAAATTGTTTTAGCCCCGGTACATTTTCGGCGCAGGGTCACTCGACTAGTGAGCTATTACGCACTCTTTGAATGAATAGCTGCTTCTAAGCTAACATCCTAGTTGTCTGTGCAACCCCACATCCTTTTCCACTTAACAATTATTTTGGGACCTTAGCTGGTGGTCTGGGCTGTTTCCCTTTCGACTACGGATCTTAGCACTCGCAGTCTGACTGCCGACCATAATTCATTGGCATTCGGAGTTTATCTGAGATTGGTAATCCGGGATGGACCCCTCACCCAAACAGTGCTCTACCTCCAAGAATCTTAATGTCGACGCTAGCCCTAAAGCTATTTCGGAGAGAACCAGCTATCTCCAAGTTCGTTTGGAATTTCTCCGCTACCCACAAGTCATCCAAGCACTTTTCAACGTGCCCTGGTTCGGTCCTCCAGTGAGTTTTACCTCACCTTCAACCTGCTCATGGGTAGGTCACATGGTTTCGGGTCTACGACATGATACTAATGCGCCCTATTAAGACTCGGTTTCCCTACGGCTCCGTCTCTTCAACTTAACCTCGCATCATATCGTAACTCGCCGGTTCATTCTACAAAAGGCACGCTCTCACCCATTAACGGGCTCGAACTTGTTGTAGGCACACGGTTTCAGGTTCTATTTCACTCCCCTCCCGGGGTGCTTTTCACCTTTCCCTCACGGTACTGGTTCACTATCGGTCACTAGAGAGTATTTAGGGTTGGGAGATGGTCCTCCCAGATTCCGACGAGATTTCTCGTGTCTCGCCGTACTCAGGATACTGCTAGGTATAAAGACTATTTCGAATACGAGGCTATTACTCTCTTTGGCCTACCTTCCCAGGTAGTTCTTCTATAATCTTTAAGTCCACGTTGCAGTCCTACAACCCCGAAGAGTAAACTCTTCGGTTTGCCCTCTTGCCGTTTCGCTCGCCGCTACTAAGGCAATCGCTTTTGCTTTCTCTTCCTGCAGCTACTTAGATGTTTCAGTTCACTGCGTCTTCCTCTACATTACCTTAACAGTAATGAGTGACAGGCATTACCTGCCGGGTTCCCCCATTCGGACATCTCTGGATCATTGCTCACTTACAGCTCCCCAAAGCATTTCGTCGTTAGTCACGTCCTTCATCGGCTTCTAGTGCCAAGGCATCCACCGTGCGCCCTTATTAACTTAACCTTATTTTGGTCTTTCGACCTAACTCATTAAATATTCACAGCGTTTCGGTTTATTTTCTTGTTACTATCTATATGTATTTAATTACATATGGAATTTGATATAGATATTCAATTTTCAATGGACAATACTTGAATCTTTCGATTCAATGGAGCCTAGCGGGATCGAACCGCTGACCTCCTGCGTGCAAAGCAGGCGCTCTCCCAGCTGAGCTAAGGCCCCACAAGACCTCTCAAAACTAAATAAGAAACTCAAGTACATTCCGTTTTTCCTTAGAAAGGAGGTGATCCAGCCGCACCTTCCGATACGGCTACCTTGTTACGACTTCACCCCAATCATCTATCCCACCTTAGGCGGCTGGCTCCAAAAGGTTACCTCACCGACTTCGGGTGTTACAAACTCTCGTGGTGTGACGGGCGGTGTGTACAAGGCCCGGGAACGTATTCACCGCGGCGTGCTGATCCGCGATTACTAGCGATTCCGACTTCATGTAGGCGAGTTGCAGCCTACAATCCGAACTGAGACTGGCTTTAAGAGATTAGCTTGCCGTCACCGACTCGCAACTCGTTGTACCAGCCATTGTAGCACGTGTGTAGCCCAGGTCATAAGGGGCATGATGATTTGACGTCATCCCCACCTTCCTCCGGTTTATTACCGGCAGTCTCGCTAGAGTGCCCAACTGAATGATGGCAACTAACAATAGGGGTTGCGCTCGTTGCGGGACTTAACCCAACATCTCACGACACGAGCTGACGACAACCATGCACCACCTGTCACCGATGTACCGAAGTAACTTTCTATCTCTAGAAATAGCATCGGGATGTCAAGACCTGGTAAGGTTCTTCGCGTTGCTTCGAATTAAACCACATGCTCCACCGCTTGTGCGGGCCCCCGTCAATTCCTTTGAGTTTCAACCTTGCGGTCGTACTCCCCAGGCGGAGTGCTTAATGCGTTAGCTGCGGCACTGAATCCCGGAAAGGATCCAACACCTAGCACTCATCGTTTACGGCGTGGACTACCAGGGTATCTAATCCTGTTTGCTCCCCACGCTTTCGAGCCTCAGCGTCAGTTACAGACCAGAGAGCCGCTTTCGCCACCGGTGTTCCTCCATATATCTACGCATTTCACCGCTACACATGGAATTCCACTCTCCCCTTCTGCACTCAAGTTAAACAGTTTCCAAAGCGTACTATGGTTAAGCCACAGCCTTTAACTTCAGACTTATCTAACCGCCTGCGCTCGCTTTACGCCCAATAAATCCGGACAACGCTCGGGACCTACGTATTACCGCGGCTGCTGGCACGTAGTTAGCCGTCCCTTTCTGGTAAGCTACCGTCACAGTGTGAACTTTCCACTCTCACACTCGTTCTTGACTTACAACAGAGCTTTACGATCCGAAAACCTTCTTCACTCACGCGGCGTTGCTCGGTCAGGGTTGCCCCCATTGCCGAAGATTCCCTACTGCTGCCTCCCGTAGGAGTCTGGGCCGTGTCTCAGTCCCAGTGTGGCCGATCACCCTCTCAGGTCGGCTATGTATCGTCGCCTAGGTGAGCCGTTACCTCACCTACTAGCTAATACAACGCAGGTCCATCTTGTAGTGGAGCAATTGCCCCTTTCAAATAAATGACATGTGTCACCCATTGTTATGCGGTATTAGCTATCGTTTCCAATAGTTATCCCCCGCTACAAGGCAGGTTACCTACGCGTTACTCACCCGTTCGCAACTCATCCAAGAAGAGCAAGCTCCTCTCTTCAGCGTTCTACTTGCATGTATTAGGCACGCCGCCAGCGTTCGTCCTGAGCCAGGATCAAACTCTCATTAAAAATTTTAATAATTGTTCGAGCGTTAACTCATTACCGTCGTCTGACGATTTATTCTTGTAAATTGACAGGTTATAATTCTTCTATCATAACCCTGCACTTGGTTTCTTATTCAGTTCTCAAAGGTCTTTGTCTCTCTTAAGACAACTTCTATATTCTAGCAAATCTAGAATACCTTGTCAACACTTTTTTGAAGTTTTTTTACTTCTCGTGTCTGCTATCTCTCGCGAAACAGCTTATTTATAATATCATCTCTAGCTTGTCTTGTCAATAACTTTTTTAAAGTTTTGGAACCTTTTCAAGTTTGTGGCAAGTCAGTTAAGACAACTTTTATATCTTATCACCCAAATCAATACTTGTCAATAGGGTTTTTTGAAAAAAAATAAAGGAAGCACGTCTCTCAACCTACTTCCTTTATTTTTTAATTATTTAGCTTCAATCAAACCGTAGTTTCCGTCTTCTCGTTTATAGAGAACATTAGTTGTATGATCTTCGCTATCAGTATAGATAAAGAAGTCATGACCCAATAATTCCATTTGAAGGATGGCTTCTTCAACATCCATTGGTTTCAACTCAATGTTTTTAGTCCTTACAACTTCAACAGCTGGTGCTTCTTCAACTTGTTCGTTATTAAAATCAGCTGAGAATACTTCTCCTGTTGGAACTTTTTCACGATGCTTACGTGCAATTTTTGTTTTGTTTTTACGGATTTGTCTTTCAATCTTATCGACCACTAAGTCAATAGAACCATACATATCTTGAGAAACATCTTCTGCACGAAGCGTGATAGATCCAAGCGGAATGGTTACTTCTACTTTTGCGGTCTTTTCACGGTAAACTTTTAAGTTTACTCGAGCATGTAGTTCTTGGTCTTCGTTGAAGTATTTTTCAACTTTGCTAAGTTTACTTTCAACATAGTCACGAAGTGCTTCAGTTACTTCGATGTTTTCGCCACGGATACTATATTTAATCATAAAAGACCTCTTTCTCGCTTGTTAGCGTTTTCTTTATCTATATTATATCCTTTTC
>OGKL01000626.1_pt1 | contig 7344 bp, 4 predicted proteins | sample 1572471 | NCBI WGS metagenome assembly OGKL01 (sample SAMEA2582156, study PRJEB24529) | metagenome | biome: Human gut stool | place: China | collected 2011
ACATCACCAAGAAGATTCACTGGCAGTGGTGGAAGGATGAGGAAGGTCCTATCCGCTTTATCATGAGCTGGGTAGATGCGCTGGTGTTCGCACTCGTAGCGGTTTATTTCATCAACCTCTTCTTCTTCCAGAACTACGTCATTCCGTCTTCCTCTCTCGAAAAGAGTCTCCTTACGGGCGATTATCTCTTCGTGAGCAAAGTAAGCTACGGTCCTCGCATTCCTGAAACTCCGCTCACCATGCCGCTCACCCAGCACACCATGCCGCTGGTCAACGTGAAAAGCTACGTAGAGTGGCCTCACTGGGATTACCGCCGCGTAAAGGGTTTGGGCAACGTGAAGCTCAACGACATCGTGGTGTTCAATTATCCTGCAGGCGATACGCTCGTCAATGAGGAGCGCTATCAGGCGAATGATTACTACCAGATGGTTTACAGCATCGGCGACCAGCTGATGCAGCAGAACGGACAGGAAAAGGATGTGCGCGCGATGAACCCATTGCAGCAGCGCCATTATTTTGAGCAGGTTTATGCTACAGGCCGCAACTACATCAGCAGCATGCCGGGCGAATATGGCGACATCATCAGCCGTCCTACCGACCGCCGCGAGAACTATGTAAAGCGCTGCGTGGGCTTGCCTGGTCAGACCCTGCAGATCAAGAACCGCATCGTTTATCTGAACGGAAAGGCAAACAAGGAGCCTGATAACGTGCAGTATACTTATAAGATGAAGCTCAAGGGCGAGTTCCCAATCGACCTTGCCGATGAGTTGGGAATCACCAACGAAGACCTGCTGATGTATAATCAGAGCGGCGTGATTCCGCTCACCAAGAAGGCTTATCTGGCGCTGAAGGCGAACAGAAACCTCGTAGAGAGCATCTCTATCAATACGGATGCAACCTATGGCGACCTCTATCCGCTCAACGCCTATACCGGCTGGACAAGAGATAATTACGGTCCGGTTTGGATTCCGAAGAAGGGCGAGAGCATCGCTCTTACGCTGAAGAATCTGCCTGTATACGAGCGCTGCATCAAGGTTTACGAGCGCAACGACCTGAAGGTAGACAACGTCGGCCGCATCTTCATCAACGGCAAGCTGGCTAAGAGTTACACCTTCAAGCTCGACTACTACTGGATGATGGGCGACAACCGCCACAACTCAGCCGACAGCCGCTACTGGGGTTTCGTGCCTGAGGACCACATCGTGGGCAAGCCTATCTTTATCTGGTGGAGCCACAGCCCAGATCATCCGGGCTTCTCAGGCATCCGTTGGAACCGCCTCTTCACTTTCGTAGACAATATTAAGTAAGAAAAAAAGAAATAAGAATTGAAGACTGCCGTCAAATTCCTAATAGCATTGGTGTTGTCGCTGCTCCTGGCTTGGGCAGTGCGCACCTATGTCTTCACTATCTTCTCGGTGCCTCAGGGCGGGCTTCCGCCCCAGCTGAAGGCTGGCAACCGGGTGATAGTGAACAGGATTGACTGCGAAAATTTCGGGCGTGGCGATGTGGTTGTATTCACCGATACGGTGGTTTACCAGCCCAAGAACCAGCGCCGTAAGCGTGTCTTTGAGTCTCATTTCATAGGCAGGATAGAGAAGCTTCCGGGCGATACGCTACGCATCGACACCGTGCAGTTCGTCATCCCAACCATCTGCTGCAAGCGCTGCGGCTGCAAGGATTGCCGCTTCTATCTCTTGAAGACGCCAACCGGCCAGCAGCTCGTTCATAAGCACCAGATGATAGGCAAAGCCCATAAGCTGTTCTAGCTCCCTCGCTCCGCTGTCCCCTCGCTCTCTCGTGCTGCTCGCCGCTGCTTAGAGCTCCGCTGTTCCTCGCTTCAGCTTGCTGCATCCTGGAGTCCCGCCGGAAGCTTGTCCCCCGTCTGCCCCCGTTCCGAGCGATTCCATCGCTCGTCCCCCTCTTCATCATTAACCCTTCATAACAAAGCAGAAATTGAAAGCCCTTCTTTCCTCCACATATTTCGGCCCCATCCAGTGGTACCAGAAGCTGAACCGCTACGATGAATGCCTGATAGAGCGACACGAGAGCTTTATCAAGCAAACCTATCGTAACCGCATGCTCATCCCTACTACCAACGGCCCCCTCGCGCTCACCATCCCCACCAATCACGACATCTCCCTGTCGATGAAGGACATCCGCATTTCCGACCACGCCAACTGGCGCCACGTCCACTGGAATGCGCTCCTTTCCGCCTACGGCGAGAGCCCATTCTTCGAGTATTACCAGGACGACATCCGCCCCTTCTACGAGAAGAAATACGAGTTCCTCTTCGATTTCAACATGGAGACAACCGCGAAGATGATAGAACTCCTCGACATCCGTCCGAAGATTTCAATCACCGAAGCCTATATTCAGAGTAAAGAACTGAAAGAAGAGAATGAAATCAAGGATTTCCGCGATGCGATTCGCCCTAAGAAACCGCTCCCTGACCCCGAATTCGAGTCGAAGCGCTATTACCAGGTTTACGGGCAGAAACACGGTTTTCAGCCCAATATGAGCATCCTTGACCTCCTTTTCAATGAAGGCAACGAGGCGATATTCTTCCTATAAGAGAAGAGTATCGCCTTGTTGTTTTCCCTCCCGTTAACAAAACTTACTCATAGTTTTCTGCCCCGCAACTCATAGTTTTCCGCTCTAAAAAGCCCTTTTTTCTGCATCGCGATGCATTCCCCGTTCCGTCGCGACGCAATATTTCTTCCCTCGCGATGCATGATCCATCCCCTTCGTAAGCCATCATTTATGGCCTCTTTCTGCCATCATTTAAGCCTCGTATCAGTCATCATTTATGCCTCGTGCCAGCCATCATATAAGCCCGTAAAACGGGCTGTAGCAGGGTGTTTGAGCTTTTTTCTGCCAAGGCTCAGCCAGCCATCTTTAACAAGCATCGGGAAAAGAGGGCGTTCAGATGAAAGAGGGGCGCTCTGAGAGGAAAAAGTTAACAGGTTAACAGTTAACACCCCAAAAATGCATACTTCCATCCACACACTTATATAAAAATAAGTATATATATATTATTATATAATAAGGTACGCGAGGGGGACCATGCAAAAAACAGCTGTTAACTGTTAACCCTGTTAACCCCCCAACAACAAGTTAATAGTTTATAGTTAACAGTTGATAGGGCGTAGCCGTTCGCAAGATTGCTATAAACTATCATCTATAAACTAACCGAAGTTTAAAACACCCTCTTCTCCGTCCCCTCTTTTAGGAAATTTAAACAAGAATGCTTGGTGGTTTCACCGAAAAACCTTACTTTTGTAACCTGACTGCAAACAAACGTAAAAACAATAATAACAACATAAAATGAAGAATCTCACATTCCATATCGTAGGACTCACCCATAATGACGTGAAAGGCCATGAGGTAGAGTATGCTAAAGAAGCAGAGGGAAGAACCATCTGCCTCGTGCCCGATGACGCCAACACCTTCGACATGCTGGCGGTGAAAGCTTATGACAAACAGCAGCTCATAGGCTATGTTTCAGCCCTGGAAGGCGAGGACGTGCGCGCCCTCATCATCGCCCGCAAGGAGCGGAACCTGCGCACCCGCTGCATAGGCTGCAACAGCAAGAACGAGGGCGATAAGGCTGGATTGCAGCTCATGGTGAGGGTGCTCTCTGATGTTTCTGATGAGGAGATGGAGCAGGCGCGCCGCGAAATATATGATGATAAGATTTATGATGACTGGCAATACTCCGGTCCTGTGCTGCCCATCGAACAGCTCACCCGTTTCAGCGACTGCACCATGATGCTCGAAGGCGTCATCAACAGCATCATCCGTCTCCAGAATACGCTCTCTGAAGGCTCTCTTGATGCAGAAACTGAGGCGATGCTGCGCGAGGAACTTTCTGATTGCCTTTCTGAGGCTAGAGAGCGGCTCAGCAGTTTCCTCGAAATCCAGCGCAGCGATTATTCCCGAGAAATGACGCAGGCCAGAAACCGCATTCTTCATAAGCTGGAGCAGATAGACGATGAGGAACTGCAGCGCCTCCGGGCCGTTCTGCTTACCGAGATGGGATTCATCACCAGTTCGGCTTACCGCGAGCGTGCGGCCTATTCTTTCTTCGTAGAAGCCCCGAATGCCATCAAGAAGAAGCAGACGGGCACCTACGATTATAAAGACCAGCTGGACGCCATAGAACAGCAGCTGCACGCCTTCGCCCACAATCTCTACCCAACATTCAAGGCCGACCCGGTAGATTTCCTCCGTCAGGTGTTCTATAAGCGTGTGCCTAGAAAGAAGATGCTCCAGCTGCTCTCGGGCATCGTGCTGATGATTATGAACGGCAGGGTGAACGATGTGAAGCAGTGGGGCAAGCACGGCGATGAGGAGTCGCTGAAGGCGATGAAGGCGGTGGGTGCCAAGCCTTCGAACGAAGTGAAGAAAGAGAAATTCATGGAACTGGTTGATTTGGTAATTCCGAAGATAGCGGTTTATAAGAAAAAAGGCTGTTCCGAAGTGCTGGTGAAAAGGCAGTCCGACTGGTTCCCTGTGTTCCGCCTCTTAAACGGGTGGGGGCTATTCAATATGGAAACTCCTACAGCCTTCTGCAAACATCTGGCCCACCTGTACGAAAAACTACCTCCGGAGAATACAGAGCGTGCTCCGCTCTGCAAATGGAAGGATCTTACGCAGGCGAAATCTGCACCTTTCGAATATGCGGCTCTGGAGTGGTGGAGACTTGATTCAGGTGAGTTGGGCTCGGTAAGCAAGGAAAGATTCAATCGTTATTGTGATATTGTGAATGCTTTCAAGATGATTTTGGGAACAACAGCCAGTTCGGAGAATGTGAACTTGAAGGAAATCTTGCCGAAACTGGTGGATAAGAAAGTGCCAGTCTCGAACACCATGAAAGATGACGAGATGATGGCGGGAGATGGTAGTTAGCGGGGTATTAATATACCCCTCTTATACCCTTTGTTTATACTTTTATACCTTTTTATACCCCTCTTTATACCCCTGCTTTTTTACCTCAGAAAAAACTTGCAAACGGCTTTTTTTTTGTTTATCTTTGCACCGCTTTTCAGAATGGAAGGCGGCAGGTTTCTGCAAAAAGAGCCTGTCTTTTACAACTAAAAAATATAGATTTATGACACAAAAATCATTAACCTTTGATGAATGCAAGCAGATGAGCAGCCGCATCATCGCAATGAACCCTAACCGCAGAGCGAACATGGGACAGATTTCATCCCATCTCCTCGATTACTACACCGAGCTTACCAAGCAGCCTTGGCTCGCACAGCTCGTTGGTCAGATTCGTGACCTCACCGCCCAGCAGAACCAGATGATGCAGCAGGAGGAGATGAAGGCGGGCGAAACCTACCAGCAGCTCGACCGGAAGATTTCTGACCTCAAGAAGCAGCTGCCTTTCCGCTCACCTCACTACTTCCACTTCCTCGAAGACCATCGCGCCCAGAAATTCATCGACCCGGAGGCTTTCACCTTCCAGACAACCGTAGACATCGATAATCCTGAGGAGGTTGAGCCAGCGGTGAAGAACGCCCTCCTGCTGAACGGAATGTTTGATGAGCCTACAGAGAAGCTCTTCAGAGAGAAAATCTTCTCAGCCGAAGACATTGAACTCTGGAAGGGAAAGGTGCTCCACATCGAGCGCTCAGCACGCAACAAGGCCCACATCGACATCCGCATCCCGGTAGGAATGACCATAGCAGAGGCTCAGAGTGCCTTCTGCAAACTCATCCACACCACCGAAGACCCTAGCTGCGTAACCCCGGAGCGCATCATCTTCATCACCGATGCGGCAAGCCAGATTTATACTGCCGACGACTGGTACAAGCGCCTGGATAAGGAAGCCGTGGCTGAATACCGTGAGGCTTACCGCAAGAGAGGACTGGATATTGACGGACGTCCGATGGATGTAGACTTCGAACCCATCGAGAGCGAGGAGGAGAAGGCGAGACGGGCTGCCAATGCCGTGCAGTATGAGCAGACTTACGACGGCGTTCCTTACGAGGAGATTGTGAAGGCGCTGGTAGAGCTGATGGGCGGCGCTCCTGTCCACGGCAACCGCAACAACTTCATTTATCGTGAAGCCTGCCTGCTGAGATACATCTGTAATAGTGAGGCGGCTTGGATCAAGCAGGTAATAGAAACCTTCGGAGAAGACGAGGCGAAGGCGTTCGCCACCGTAGAGAATGCCTGCAAGGTGGCGCAATCTACCGCGATTCCGGATTTGGTAAAGCAGGCGGTAGAGACTGCCCGCAAGAATCATCTTGCCAAGCAGGCCACCGAGAAGGCGGGAATCTATGCCGATGTTCCTCCTCAGTTGCCAGCCAAGCTGCCTAAGCTCATCAAGCTGCTCACCAGCAAGGTGCCTGCCGATTTCAAGGCGGCTGTGGCAATGGCGGTCTTCCCTCCGCTTGCCGCTCATCTCAAGGGCGTAACCTTCCGCTATACGGATAATCAGGTGCACGAGGCGGCGATGATGAATCTGCTCATTGCAGCCATGTCGTCAGGCAAATCGCTGGTCAACGGACCCATCGACTGCATCATCGAAGACCTGGTTCAGATGGATAAGGTGAACCGCCAGAAGGAGCAGGACTGGAAGGACGAGGTGAACACCATGGGCGACAACAAGAAGAAGCCTGTGCGCCCGGAAGACATCTGCATCCGCATCGTTTCGCCCGACCTTACCCGCGCTGCCTACATCCAGCGTCTCGACGATGTACAGAAGGCTGGCGATGCTTATCTCTACTGCAAGATGGATGAGGTAGACATGCTCAGGAAGTTTAACGACCCTAGCCAGCTGATTCGCCTCTGCTGGGACAATTCAGAGGACGGCCAGGAGCGAGTAGGAACCAAGAGCGTTACAGCCCGCGTAAAGACCCGTTTCAACTGGAATGCTTCGAGCACCATTGCCGTTACGCAGAAGTTCTTCTCGGTTCGTGAGGTGGCTGATGGAGCCGTGAGCCGCCTGTCGCTCGCCACCATTATCCGTCCCGATTTCGCTCCGCGTCCGGAGGTGGGCAGTTATGATGCGCAGTTCAAGTCGCAGCTTTCTCCTTACATCCAGCAGCTGAACGCAGCCAGCGGTTTCAAGGAGTGCCGTAAGGCTCGCCAGCTTATCGAGCGCCTGGAGAATGAGATTATGGAGATGGCTCAGCTGGCTTACAACAAGCCTTACGCCGAGTTTGCCAAGCGTGGTCTGGCGAATGGTTTCCGCCGCGCGATGGTGCTTTATCTGGCGAATGGCGAGAAGTGGGAGAAGGCGATGGAGGATTTCATCGTGTGGAGCGTGAAGTATGATCTGTGGTGCAAGATGCGTTTCTTCGGCAATCAGATGCAGGAGGCGATAGATGCAGA